>RCMY010000647.1_pt1 | contig 32989 bp, 26 predicted proteins | sample 2041341 | NCBI WGS metagenome assembly RCMY01 (sample SAMN09708234, study PRJNA481090) | Marine sediment metagenome, whole genome shotgun sequencing project. | reverse complement strand
ACCACAGGCATATATGCGATATTCCGAGGATTAAATTTTGAGAGCAACAAATAGTTAGGAGAAAATAGCCATTTATGGACAGACACTAGTTAAGACCTGCTGCGACCCGCACTGAGTCGTACTCATCGTCTTGTGCAGGCCTGAAGGCAGTAATCTTTAAAGCTTTTAAAACAGGATCGCCTGGCTTGATGTCTTGGATGGCTTTAATTATCTTCGCCTTATCATCAGCCGGCATGTCGCTGCTGATTGACAATGCCCAGTTAGGTAACCACTCGGTAGATTTTAAAATGCGAATTGCTCCCGGCGGGACAAACTCATCAACTTGATTGAGGGCTGATTCCCGAATAAAGCCGGCATCGACATCACCTGTATAAACAGAAAGTATCACATTTTCCTGTTTATTTTCGGGTGCTTCTTCGACGATACATTCTTTAGCCACATCGATATTGTTTTGCACAAGAGTTAATTTTTGGGATAAAAAACCGCCGGCACTGGTGTAACCGACAATGGCAATTTTCTTGCCCTTTAAATCTTCAATAGTCTGTAAAGAACTGTCTGTCCGAGTGATAATAATACCGCGGAATTTGTCGCCACCATCTCCTGTATCACCATCTTCTCCTTTTACTGCCATGGCAATGACCTCATGTTGCCCGGCGGCCATGACATAAATATAGGGATTTTCGAAACCGATATTTATATTTCCCGAAGAAAGTTGTTTAGAATACTGACTGAAGCTGGCAGTCAGGGTAGGGGCAATTTGCAATCCTGTTTGTTCTGTCAGGTATTTTGCAAGGGGAACAATCCTCTTGTTAATTTCTTCCGTTGAATATCGAGGCAGCATGGAGAGCTTATATTCAGCTGCAAAGCTCAAATGACTGCAGGCCAGGATATATAACAATATTGCTCCGACACATCGAATATTTGCAGTTTTCATTATTGTCTTGAAGTGATTTCGCATAAATGATGTCTATTTATTAAGTCTGTTCATTATGTATTTAACGGATTGATGCATACGGTCAAAAGCGGAGCATAGTTCACGCATTTCTCGAGGTCCGCTGGGTTGCACAACAAGGTCCATCTCTCCGAGACTGATGCGGTTTACCACATCAGTCAAGCTCTGCATCGGTTTGGTAATTGATTGACTTGTCACCAGAAATATACCAAAACCAAATATCAAAACAACAACAGTAAGTGAGAGTGTCAAAGGGGAAAAAACCGCGTTGCGAATTGCCTCATCAACTTCCGAAACATAAATACCTACATGGACTTGACCACCCGTGTCAGGAATAGGAGTTACCTCATCAAAAATCGTCTGTCCTCCCATGGTGATTCTGGCATTTTTTCTCTCAGTACCAGCATCAAGCTCATTCTGTTTAAGAACATCTACTGGAAAACCTTTTAACTTGACGATTTTGGCAAAGTCTTTGTCAAACCGTTCTAAATCACTAAAAAATCCACCAACAACAATACCTTTTTGATTGACCACGGCCGCATAGGCGACCCCTGGTAACTGACTCGTCCGCTTGGCCTCTTTGTTTACCTGCAAATAATCGCGAAGCAGCAACGGTTTTTGGATCCCGCCACTAAAGGCACTGGTAATAGCCTGGGTTCGTAGTTCTATTTGATTGCTAATAATATCGGGAATATAGCGTAATGCAAGAAAAGTAAAAGTACTGGTTAGAACAACAAATCCTAAGGCCATTGTCAAGAGGAGATAGGTCCTGACGGACAATCCTGAACCTCGTGTTACGAGTTTATTGGTGCTGACCGCAGTCCTTTTTTGAGGAGAAATCGATGGAGAAGTTGAGGTAGATTTTTGGCTCTGGCTTTTGTTTACAGTGATTGTCTGTCCACACTGCAGGCAGGCAAATTTTGCTGTAGCTCCTTTGATACGTTTCTCGTCGATATTATGTTTTCGTTCACATTTTCCACAAATAACCTCCATAAACAAACTCCTATAAATTTTCTTTTCGTTTTTTAAACAAGGCCTCAGAAAAAACATTTTCCATAAAGCTCTTTATTAGACCGAAGATTGTACTTTTTTAGCCTCCATCTCCTCAATTAATATGGCCTTGAAAGAGTGCAATTTTCTCAGGGTCATTTATTTCAATCTTAATAAGATCAAATAACTCAACTAAATTGTTATGATCATGCCATCGACCAACAACATCTGCAAAGATCATATTGCCGACAGGGCCCATGACATAATTGAGTACTGTTTTAATCTTTTCCAGGTCATAGTTTACATCTGCAAAGGTATCTTTAATTTTTTTATGCCCGGAAGAAACTGTACCGGATGCTTCGACAAGGACTTTTACGACACCATCCAAATTAGAAGCAGGAAAAATGTGCTCTACTCCACTTGCTTTGATGCTGGTTATGACACTGTCAGTATTTTCATCAACAACAACAATGATATTGTTACTGTTGATATGTTTGTCGGCGAGTTGGGCGAGAAAGACATACCCGTCAGTTATGCGGGGAATTTTTAGAGCGGTGATAACTTGCGCAAAAGTTTGTTGTTTTATTGCAGTTGCAGCTTCTTTGCGATTATCTACCAGAGTGCAGTCGAATACATTGCTGTGGGCTGTAAGCAAGTCCTTTACAGTAGAGGCTGAATATGTATCTGATTTAACGATGAGAATTTTCCGAAGCATATTTTTTGTTCCTCTAGAGTTGAGTACGTCATTTCGGCTGAATCGAAAGGCTCGGCGTTTGTTCCCCGGTTTTCGTTTTTTATTTTAAAATATCGTTTTATATTGATAACTTGCAGTCATGGTGTGCCGTTCGCCAACATTTTATCAGTCGTACCGTCATTGGTGCCGGCAACCCTGGTTCATTCTTCTTCCATTGAGGTCCTTTGGTAAGGCGTTTCCACTTCTAGTGAATTGATTTGTGCAGATTGATCCATTTCTCCGGTTCGTTGACTGGTTGTCCGTGGCAAGAGAACAAGGTGTTGTTTGTGGCGCGGCAGGACGAACTGGATTTGTATATGTTTGATTTTGCATAGGTATTTAGTTAGAAGTCGATTGGTATTTATTGCAATATGATAAGTCTCTCACAATGAATCAAAACATGTCAAGAAATCATTGTCCTCGAAATCTTCAGAGTGATGCCTTCCGGTTTATACTCCTCGCCGGGCATCTGATCATTGCCAGAAAGATTATTGCTTTTTTGGGCTGTTGGATCGTGGCTGGAGATAGAATTCTTCGGAAAAATTGAGGGAGGATCAATCCGCGACATGGCCATAAAAACAGGCAATCTGAGGATCGGTACAGTGGACCAAAAAAAGATTTTTGAGGTAAGAAAAAAATTTGCAATGGCCGGCTGATTTACGATAGCCTATTAATAATTTTGTAAGTGTTCACCAGCACCGAATCTGTTTTGTCATCGGCCATTAAACGTACCATAGTACATTTTAATGACCTCTTTCGCGCATCTCCGGCACTGGTGAATGCCTACAGTTCGGAGGCTATTCAGGATTTGGCGGTTTTTCGGTGAACGGTCGCAAAATTTTTAATAATCCTCGATAAAAGGATGGTGTAGTTTTGCAGGATGAGAATCGGCGACATAAGGGCAACGAAAATGTCCACCGAGGACAGTAAAACAAATTACGGAGATGTGATGAACGGAACAAGTAACGAGCCTCGACCCTACGACAATATTGTTTTTAAGGAATCCGTTGGATACGACGATATCGTTTTCACGAAGGTTGGGGGCGGAAAAATTCGCGGCAAACTCCTGTGGTCGTTCATGGCACTTATCGCTTTTACCCTTGTGGTAATAGCTCTTACCGTCATCGCCTGGATGTATACACAAAGCACAATTCATGAACTCGTCGGGGGTCAAGGCAAAATTGGCCGTTTGAGCCTGCAAACTGCGAAAACACTCGAAGGGATGCAGAGGTATGAAAAAGACTTTCTCCTGAATTATGAAAAGATTGGTATTCAACAGGCAAAAGAGCAATATCTTGCTCCTTTTATCAAATATAGCGAAGAGACACACCGGACCTTAAGCCAGATCAAGCAATCGGCCACTGGTGCCATGAATGTCGAAGCGGTTCAGTCGGCGATGGATTTTATCAAGGAATATCGAAGTGCCTATGTCGGTACGGTTGATATCCTTGAACAGCGAGTGGCTCAGGAACAAGGTGAGCTCGTTCAATTGAAAAAGAGCGTGGATGTTCTCAGTACGAGTGTCCTTGCTCTCAACTCTTTACCCATCAATAATGCCTTGCACCTGCTGCAAACCAGTCTTCAGGATTATTTGACCAGGCCGACTAAAGAAAATCGTGCCAGGGTTGATGAGCAGAAGACCGCTTTGCAGAGTCTGATGGATGTGCCGCAAATCATCCCTGCAACCAGGGATCGATTAAAAGACCAGTTGGCTACGTTCGATAAATGGTTTGGTGAAGCAGCGCACACCGATGGTATCATTGCGGCCAGGATCAGTAGCTACCAGGAAGCAGTACAGAGTGCAGAAGCTATTATCAGGTCATTTTTTGATGATGCAACAGCCAATGAAGCTGCGACTCGTGTGGCGCTGGAAAATACCCTTGCTCTTCTTATAAAAATTGCTGTTGCTGTTGGTTTTATCTCTATCGTGCTCGGTTTATTTCTGGCGAACAGGCTTTCCCGAGGCTTGACCAACCAGGTGAATCATATAACAGACGTGCTTGATGAAATAGGTATGGGCAATTTCGAGGCTCGTGCCGAGGTGGTCCGTAACGGTGAACTTGGCGTCATAGCAACAAGCTTAAACGAAATGCTTGATACTGTTACCGGCCAGATCCAGAGCCAAGAAGAAAGGGACAGGATCCAGGATTCGATTATGAAACTTCTCGAGGATATCAGTGCCTTGTCCGATGGCGATTTTACCGCTCGGGCCGAAGTCACCGAGGATATGACGGGAGCCATTGCCGACTCTTTTAATGCCATGGCCGATCAGTTTACGGATATTATCAGCAAGGTCAAGCTGGCCACTGAATCTGTGGATACGACTTCCGCACAGGTTGCTCGCCAGACCATGGGGCTTGCTGAAAAAAACATTCAACAGGTAAATGGGGTCACGGTTGCAGTTGAGGCCATTGAGGAAATGGTCAAATCGATTCGGGAGGTTGCCAATAATGCTCTCCAATCGGCCTCGGTATCAAGAACATCGAGACTGAATGCCCAGGAAGGTACACTGGCGGTTAACGAAACCAGTACGGCGATGGCGGAGATTCGGGAACAGATTAACGAGACGGCGCGCTCAATCAAACGACTTGGTGAAAGTTCGCTCGAAATCGGTAACATCGTTCAGATTATCGACGATATCGCCGATCGGACCTCAATTCTCGCTCTGAATGCCTCCATTCAAGCCGCCATGGCCGGTGACGCCGGTCACGGCTTTGCAGTGGTTGCCGATGAGGTCCAGCGCCTTGCGGACAGTTCGAGTAACTCGACCAAACAGATTGAACTCCTCGTAAAAAGTATCCAGATGGAGATTAAAGATGTAACGAATCGAATTGACGAGAGTATAGGTAAGGTTGTTCAGGGGACGAAATTTGTTGACGGAGCCCATAACAAGTTGCAGGAGATTGAGCAGGTCTCCAACCAGCTGGCCGAACTTATCGAAGCAATTACCGCGGCAACTAAAAGCCAGGTTGAGATGTCGGAAAAGATTTCCAAAACAATGGAGGATGTCGGTGAGGTCAGTCGGGAATCTTCTGTCTCTTCCCAGGATACTGCCACCTCGATGAACCTTCTGATCAAAACAGCTCGAGATCTGCGTCTGGCGGTTGACGTCTTTCAGGTTGAAAGTATTCAACCAGCTTAAAACAAAGGATTTTAACTTCTTTTTAGGCGGTAACGTTATTTTAATGATCAGAGACCTTTTATGACCGCTTCAGAAGCTAATTATATGGAAACACAGCGCAATATTGTTGAACACCTTAAATCTCTCAGCTTGCTTCAAGAAAATCTCGATATTGAAGTGAAAAGCCAGAGCAGAACCGGCATGCTGCGTGTGCGAGATGGGCAGGTCATTGGGGCGCAATGTGGTAAGTTAGAGGGCAACGGGGCTTTACTTACCCTGGCTGCAATCGGTGCAGCCGATGTACGTAGCGTGCAAACCGCGGTGCCGGTTGAGAAAAATGTGTCTGTAACTGTCATCCAGATTGAACGTTTTTTTACCAGATTACCAGGCCTCGCTCAGGCTGAGAGTCAATGTGATGAGGACCGGACTCATGCCCATGCTCTCCAGCTCTTTTTTCAGTTCAAGCGAAAGGAAGCGGGAGCGAAACTGGTTGAGGTATTGCGCAGTAACCGCTTCTATTATCCAGCGTGGCTTTGGCATTCCCGATTGATGACCAGGGAGGACACAATCCAAAAAGCGCTGAAAGAGGCCATGCAATGGGGCAATTCCGATCCATCGGTACAAAGAGAAGCAAAGAAAATTGAGTCACAATTAACCGGTTCGGCTGAGACGGTAAAACGCTGTATTTTCTGCTGGTCATTGCTCCAGTCCGGAGAAGAATGTTGCCCTACTTGTCGAGGGTTCCAGACAATATCAAAAATGAGCTCTGCTAGAGGGCAGGTAACCACGGAACTGCAACAGATTGTGCCGTTCTATGAGGTGGAATTTAAAAAAAATCCTCAGAATGTGCGAATTGTCTATTGTCTCTGCCTTGGCTTTTATTCTCTTGGCAACATTGATCGAGCAAAAGATTTTATTAATAAAGCGCTGCAGATTTCACCCAAGGAGCCTCTCTTCATCAGGGCCTCGACTTTGCTTCAGCCCGAGCCGGCTCCGCTTCCGCTTCGGCAGCAGGCAGCACCAAAGTTGGCCGTACCGCAGTCGACAATACCCAGGAAAGAAGTGATTGTCCCGGCAGCATTAACCGAAGATAAGGAAAAAAGGGCTGGTAAAACAGTGCTGGTGGTTGAAGATAGTAAAACCGCCAGGAAAGTGATCTCGTTCGTTCTTAATCGGAAAGGGTACCGTATTGTCGAAGCAGCAAGCGGTACCGAGGCATTGCTGGCCATCGAGGGAATGATGCCCGATCTCGTCCTTTTGGATGTAATGCTGCCGGATATGACCGGCTATGAGATCTTGGCAGTGATTAGAAAAAACAGCAGACTCGCGGAAGTTCCCGTGGTCATGCTGACAGGTAAAAGTAGTGCTGCCGATCGACAGAAAGGAATGATCGGCGGCTCGAATGAGTATCTGACGAAACCATTTGAGCCGACAGAACTTCTGGCTGTACTGGCCAGATATCTCGATCCATCGATTCCTGCAGCAACAAGCCCGCAACCTTTATCACCTCCTGAAAAGACTGAGGCAGTGGTAAAACCCGCAGTCGTCAAACCGATAGCGGCGAGACCGCCAGCGGGCCGCGTGTCGACCGTGGTAAAGCCGACAGGAGCTGGACCGACAGCAGTAATAGTCCCGGAAAATGGACTAAAAAAATCAGTCCTGATTGTCGAAGACAGTCCCACCTCCAGAAAAGTGATTACGATGGTGCTGTCAAGAAAAGGTTATCTGGTTCAGGAAGCGGCCAATGGCCACGATGCACTCAGGATGATTGGCGACGAGCGGCCGCATTTGATTCTGCTTGATGCCATGCTCCCCGATATGACCGGCTACGATATTCTGGCGCGGCTGCAACAAGACCCTCGACTCAAAAAAATTCCTGTTGTCATGCTGACCGCTAAAGACAGTCCGATGGACCGTGAGAAAGGGATACGGGCAGGTTCGTCGGCGTATCTGACCAAACCTTTCAACCCGGAGAGACTGCTTTCGGTGATCGGTAGTTATATATAATCACCTCGTAAAAAATTCTTCATCTGCAGAGAGAATTCATGTCAAAGATGTTTGCTTTACAAAATCTCATCGAAAATATTGATGACGAGCTGGCCGAGGTGACCGACAGGGCAGCTGCAGTTGCGCGACAGGCTGCTGCCGATCGGGAAGAGGAGCTCCGCTATATACTGGTGGGCATCGGGACTCTGCACCTGGCAATAGCCATTAACGATCTGTCTGAAGTTGGCCCCGTGCCGACTCTTACTGTCCTGCCTAATCTTCCTGCCTGGATTCAGGGGATAGTGAATATTCGGAGTGAAATTGTTTCCGTTATCGATTTTGGCGGGTTTATCAAGTTTTCAGACAGAGGGTGCAAAGGAAATCGATTTGTTGTGCTCCAACATAAAAAAAGAAAAATCGGCATTCGCGTGGATCGAATAGTTGGTACGGTGAATCGCGTTGTATCCGAGACAAAATCCCTTGATGTAGTCGATCAACACGCTGTCGATACTTCTCTCTTTGCCGCTGGCCTCTTGGTTGACGAAATTTTCTATTATATTCTCAAGGTCCCGATGTTGCTGAATTTGCAACGGCTGGTCGATTACAACAACAGGGGCTGAAAGAAAATGAGCGAAAGTGGTACCGGCCTGAAAAGCAATAAAGAGGATCAGCAATAATGGCAAAGTTTTCTACTGCCGAACTGGTTGAGCTATTTTATCAGGAAATCGAATCGTACCTGCCAGAGCTCGAGCAAAATCTTGGAGTGCTTGCATCGGACAGAAACGCCCTGGCCTCCCTCGAAACAATACACCGGCTTTTTCATAACATCAAAGGTGCCGCATCGCAGGTGCAGTTGTCCGATATGAGCCAGGGAGCCAGAGTCGTCGAATTAGCTCTTGATGTCGTGCTTGACGATCGGCAGCCAATTCCTGAGCGCTTGCTGGCAACTCTGAACGGGACTGTTGAGCTGCTTATCGAGTATTGCTACAACAAAAATCATAACGATGTGCAGCAAAATTTTCATGAGCAGGTTGCCGCATTATTTACAAGACTTGATGTAGAGCAGGAAGCCGCCAGCCGACAAACCGGCCAGCCTGCTGCACTGTTGCAGGAATATTTACCTGATGTTCGCGCCATCTTTTTGCTATTGCAGCAACTTGCCGACTGTTTGACGGGAAACGGAGACAATACAGAGTACAACCGCCTGGTGTATGGCAAGCTCGCTCATGCAATATCGATCCTTGCGGTTACGGTTGAGGCTGCAGGGATGATACAACAAAGCCGGTTGATGCGGGAATTCCATCTTCTTCTGCAAAAATTACATTCCGGTGTCATCGACCACCAACCCGAACTACCGGGGCTGACTCTGGATTTTCTGCAGTTTCTCGAAATAAGCTTCAGCCATGAGAATCCGGAAAACAGTACAACCGTACAGAGAGTAAAAGAACAACTGCATAGATTCAAGGCGGTGCTGGTGGCACTCGACCAAAAGGAAGAAGTGCTTGCCGTTGCCGAAGAAGCAGGTGCAAGGACAACAGCCGATTTGGCAACGTCGGATTTTTTTGATGATTCGGTTGCAGGCGATTTCTCCCAGTTTATGGATGAGTTTGACGCTCCCCAGTTTGTTGTGGAAGAAATCGAAAAAATCGAAGAATCCAAGGATCTTGCTGACCCTGCTCCGGTCGTTGCTGTGTCTACATCGAGCGCAGCCTCGTCAGTGGAATCGAGTAATGAAGAAGAGCTGCTCCTGATGGAAATTTTCAGAGAAGAATGCGACGAGCATCTCCTTGTCATAAATCAGTCGCTCAACTTCCTGGAAAATAAGGTCAAGGATTCGATTGGCCTGACAGCTGAGCTGCAGGCATCCGTTGCTGCAATGCGCCGGGCGGTGCACACCTTAAAGGGTGCGGCGTCGATGACTGGGGTGAGCTTGCTTGCTCAAGGAGCGCACGTCCTGGAGGATATGCTCGATTGGCTGCATGACGAGGCAAAGACGATACATCCTGGGGACGTGCAGGTTATTGCCACCGGTATCGATGTTATCGAACTGTTGGCTCAATCGCCACAGGCTACAGAATCGGCTCGGCTTGACAGCTTGATTGATACTATTAGCCAGTATCTGCTGTCCTGCTCCACGGCACCTGCGGCCGAGGACAGCGTACCGACAGAGTTGGTGCTGCCATCGGTTAAAGAAAAGATGGAACGAGCAGCAATAGTGCCGGTAGCGGATGTTGAACCAGCGCCTGCCGGAGAAATGCTGCCGACGAAGCAGACAGAACCTGTCCGTGTAGAAAATGATGCCGCTTTGCCTGGTGACTCTGGAACCCTGCGGGTCAGGCTGGAAGATCTTGACGAGCTGGTGAGTATTGAAGGGGAACTGGTTGTTGCTCGTGGGGCAATGGAGAAGATGCTGGAAGAGTTCTCACTGTCTCTGGTTGAACTGGAAAATGTTAAAGACGCTTTGCGTCGAAAATCCCAGGAACTGGAGTCGGGCTTTGAGGTGCAATCGCTTTACGGCTTTAATCCCGTCGGCGCTCGTGGTGGAGGCAATGGCCCGGTGAATAGCGGGATGGCCGATTTTGATCCCATTGAACTGGATCGCTATTCACAGTTGAACCTGCTGATCAGATCGTTTAACGAGATCGCAGTTGATGTGAACTCCATTCACAGCACCCTTACCTCATTGGCGGGTGATATCAGTGGTCAGGCCAGCAAGCAGCAGTTGACCATGAGGCTGATGCAGGACAAGCTCATGCGTATCCGGATGACCCCTCTGTCGTCAATTTCGCGGGTTCTTTTTCGGACAGTCAGGGATACAGCCACCAAACTGGGCAAAAAGGTGGCACTCACCGTAACCGGAGAAGATGTATACATGGACCGGTTCGTCTGGGCCAGAATAACCGACCCACTTATGCATATTCTGCGCAATGCGGTTGATCATGGCGTCGAATCTCCTGAGCTTCGGACAGCTGCTGGCAAGCCGGAAACTGCAACAATCTCGGTGCATGCCGAACAGCGGAGCCGGTATGTTGTCCTGCGTATAACCGATGATGGGGGTGGTATTAACTTTACCCTTATCAAAGAAAAACTCGCTCGAGAAGGCCTGGTAGATACGCCGGAAGCGTTAAGTGAAAAAGAATTGCTGGAATATCTCTTCCACCCAAGTTTTACCACCAGGCAGGAAATTACCACTCTTTCCGGACGTGGGGTGGGGCTCGATGTTGTCAAACGAAATATCCAGGATCTGCATGGTTCCGTTCAGATCCACAACAATCCGGGGCAGGGGGTCGTCTTTGCGATACAAATCCCCTTTACCCTTTCTGTCAACCGTGCGGTAGTCGTGTCGGTTGCCGGAAGAGAGTATGCTGTCCCCCTGCAGGATATACTCCAGGTGCAGCATTTCTCCCCTGGAGAAATTGACAAGACGACGGGATTGTCCGTTCCCTTTGGCGATGGATATATCCCGGCGATAAATCTTGGTTTCCATCTGCAGTTGGAAAGAAAAATGGACACCCTGATAGCAATGTCAGAGGGCTTGCTGGCGATTCTGTTTATGAAGGGAGAAGAACCGTATGCGGTAACCATCGATTCGGTTATCGAGCAGCGGGAGATCATCGTTAAAAATCTCGGCAGTCATCTGACCCATGTTCGTGGCATAAGCGGAGTGACTCTGACCGGGACTGGAGGATTAATTCCAATTCTCAATCTCCGCGAGCTGGTGGATGTCGAAATCGAGTATGCAGGGACAGACAATGTATCCCAGGTTCAGGTTGAGCCGACTGCGCCGATAAAGGTATTGATCGTCGATGATTCTATCAGCGTACGCCATAGTGTAGCTCGGCTTGTGGAGAGTCAATCCTGGCAGCAGCAACAGGCGGTCGATGGTCTGGACGCCCTGGCTCAACTGGAGAGTTTTTTGCCTGATGTGATTATCCTTGATATCGAAATGCCCAGAATGAATGGCTATGAGTTTAAATCCAATCTTAATAACCAACAGGAATATAAAGACATTCCCGTTGTTATGCTGACTTCCCGGGCATCGGAAAAACACCAGAAGAAGGCGCGGGAACTGGGGATTAAGCACTATCTCACCAAGCCGTATCAAGAAGACACCTTTGTGCAGCTACTGGAAGAAATTTGTATCAGTTCCTCATCTGACTCATTCACGAAATAATTTTCCATGACACTATGAAAAGACAACTCGAAATAGCCACCATAAAATCGAACAGCGCTCATTTCCATGGATGGGAGATTTTCTGGATTCTGAGTAAAAATCAACTCGAACTTCTTTTTAAAGAAATGGAGACATTTTCTTCGTCTCCCTCCATGGTTACTGCGACATATCAGGACGTCATGCTGCCGGTTATTAATCTGGAAAACTATTATGGTTTGGAGGTCAATGGTCGTAGCAAGCCGCCTAAATATCTTGTTGTCAGGTCGGTCAATGAAAAAAAGGAACTGGTCAAGCTCATCATCGAGATACCAGAAAAATATACACTGCAGAAGCTTACCGCAGGCTTTGAATCCTTGCAGTCTCCGGTAATACCGCTGAACAGCGAAAATGTGCTGGGAGTATATTCTCTTGCTCCCGGTCAACTCGGTGTAGTGCCGGATTTTGCTCGGATAAGCCAATCTTTGCAATTATAAAAGATTGACAAGCCTTGCCGTCGGAATTGTTGCCTGCAAGCAGTGGAATAAGCACCAGAAATTTTATTTCTCTTTAAAAGAAACCTTCTGCCTTTGCCATTACATTCGCGTAACGATCAGAAAAGATGATGAAAAAACGCAAAGGATATGGCAAGAGAAAGGCGTCAAAAATCTCCCCACAAGAAAGGAAAATTACATGGCAGCAAAATTAATAATGATTGTAGAGGATAGCCAGACAGATATGCACATCGCCGATTCTATCTGTCTCGAAAATGGCTATGAGACCGTAGCCGTGACAGAAGGCGATAAAGTTTTATCGATCGCCCTGGAGAAAAAGCCGGATCTCATTCTCCTCGATGTCATTCTTCCCAATAAAAACGGTTTTCAGGTGTGTCGCCAATTAAAATCCAACGCCGAAACGAAAGACATCAATATTGTTATCGTCAGCAGTAAAGACCAGCCGAGCGATAAATTCTGGGCAAAGAAGCAAGGCGCTGACGATTATATTACTAAACCTTACTCAGAAGAAGATCTCCTGGCAGCTATAGAAAAAAATTTGTAACTGTTCAGCAGCACCCCATCTGGGCACGATCAGTCCGCCCAGCATACAAATGTATAGCTGATCGGCCTGCTTGAGCACACCTGGAGCACTGCTGAACAGTTAGAGTCTGTGGTATTATCAGGTTTCTAGCACCAACCTGAATAGTTACAAAAAATTATGACAAACCGTTCTCGGTAAAAGGGTGCACGACACGTATGCCGCAGCAAAATCGCCTGGTTAAACCAGGTAGAACAGAAAGAAGTGTCCTGAGTGATACAGGAGAACATTTGGTAGTTCCGGAAGACTGGGCTCTGCTTGCTCCGGGTGACGGTCCTCTTACCAAAATGGTCAAAGCAAAAGGACCGACCTGGCTGGTCCAGGTAAAGGTTAAAAAAAGATTTATCTCCAGGGGGATCTGGGCAAAAGAGGAACATATCCTCGCTGCCAAAAATGAGCTGGAGGCAAAGCGTTCAGCCCCTGGCTATGCCAAAAAACGCCAGCAGGAACTGGCCGGACGGGAAAGAAAACACCAGGCGTATGTACAGGACTTTAACGCTGAAGTTCTTGACTTTCTTGGTTTTCATAGCAGGTATGCGACACTTGCGTCACGATTGGCCACAGTTGTCACCGAGTTTGCGACGCCTGTTGGCAGCGGTACCGTAGCGCGGACGGAGCGAATCCCTGTCGCAGATCGTGCGCGCAGTGCAGTCATTGCCTGGATGCGCCACCAGACCACCAGCTATGATCGGATGGCCATCGCTCGGGTCAAGGGAACAAGGCGACAGGTTCGAAGAGAGCTGGCTTCCCGCTCTCTTGAGCTGCTGCAGCTCTACCGCTATGGTCATGATATCCCTCCATCCTGCCCTCTGCAGAGAGCCTTGGACAGCTCATGCTTGACCAACTCGTAATAAAAAGTCAAAGTTAGCCATCAGCGATGGCTAGATAAAAAGTTTGATATACGCCCAAAGGAAGTGCCCTTGGGGTACAAGGCGTAGATTTTTGGCTGGTTTCCGACTATACAGTTAGTATGTCGGGAGCCAGCCAAAAACTGCGCCCTTAAGGAAGTGCCCTTGGGGTGCAACGAAGGAGATCGGGCTTTTTACGACACCATCTTGTTTAATTTGCCCGCATCCGGTCAGCAAACTCCTGAGGAGTAAACGAATAGACCTGTGTTCCGTTACATTCAACAGCAAAAGAGGCACAGAGGCTCCCTTGGATCGCACTGGTTTCCAGGTCGTTGCCACTAATCAAGCCGCTGAGCAGCCCACCCCGGTAGGCATCGCCCGCGCCGGTTGGATCGACCACTTTGGCTGCTCTAAAAGAGGGGATTGTCAATTTGCCAGACTGCTTGTAGATCTCTGAACCGGCCTCGCCCAGAGTGATAATAGTTGCATCCGCCAGGGCCAGGAGTTGCTCTTTGGTCAAGCCGGTCTTATCCAGGATCAGGTTGAATTCGTAATCGTTGACGATAAGGAGCATGCAGCCGGTAATGACATCGATTAAATCCTGGGCCTGCAGCACGGGAAGAGCCTGGCCCGGATCAAAGATATAGCCAATCCCTTTTTCTTTACAAAGCTTTGGATAGCCGATCATATCGTCCAGATTTCCGGGTGAAACCAGCACCAGGGTTTCTTCCGGGTTAAGACCATTGAAGTCAAGTCTGGAGGAATATTTCATTGCTCCGGGGTTGAAGCCGGTGATCTGATTGTTGCTTTTATCGGTCGTTATATACGCTCCGGCCGTCAGTTCTTCAGGAATTATGGTAATTTCGGCTTTGGATATAGAATGCTTATCCAACCACTCGAAATATTTATGATGGTCACTGCCGATGGTGGCAGAAATTGTTGAATCTTTGCCCATCAACTTGAGGGCGTAGGCTATATTGCCGGCAGTGCCGCCATAGTTCTCCGTCACTCCGTCTACCTGAAAGCAAACGTTGAGGCTATGGATTTTGTCCGGCAGGATATGGTCGGAGAAGCTCTCGGGAAAATTCATAATTCGATCATAGGCGAGTGAGCCGGAAATAAATATGTTCTTCATTGTCTAACCTTTAGATTGGTGTTGATAAGTTGATTTTGTTGACTTTGGGGGTGTGGTTGGCCAGCAGGACAGCACAGAGGACAAGCGCTCCTCCGGCCAGCTGCATGAATGAAAGCGTCTCTCCCAGCAGAACCCAGGCTCCGCAGGCGGTGACCAGCGGAATGCCGTTGATACAGACGGCAGCCTGCGCCGCGGGAATTTTGGTCAGGGCATAATTATAGCACAGGAATGCGACGATGGTCGCAAAAACAGTCAGGACGATCAGGGCGATTATCGATTCCTGGGAGACCGCCTGCCAATGAAGTTTCGGCAGATCCCAGAGAAATGCCGGCAAGAAGAGCAGGGCGCCAAAGATAATCTGCATGCCGGTAATCTGCAGAGAAGTGAGCGATTCGCCTAATCGCCGGGTCATAATCATATAAATGGATGCGGCAAGGACCGCCCCGGAGATCAGAATATCACCCCGCAACATGCCACCGGCTTCTGTCTGGACGCCACCGCCAAAAACCAGCAGGGCCACACCGACCAGCGACAAAACAATACCGAGTATGTTGAGCGTACGTAATCGTTCACGTAAATACAGGGCGGAAAGCACTAGAACGACAACGGGAATGGTGGCGATGATGAGGGAGGTTTTGGTTGCTGAGGTGTATTGCAGACCAGTCGTTTCAAAGAGAAAATAGAGACCGGGCTGCATAAGAGTAAGGAGTAAGAGGGATTTTAACGTTTTTCCGGTAAGAGTTGGAAAGCCGGTACGCCAGAGAAGCATGGCAAAGAAGATCGAGGCAGCAAAAAAGCGAAAAAAAATGAGGCAGAAAGGGGTAAAACTCTGCAGGGCGATTTTTGTCGCGACAAAGGAGAGTCCCCAGAATAGAACCGCTATTGCTAAAGCGAGATAGGTTAAAAGAGAATTTTCGGTCTTCATCAGTTGATTGTTTGGCTGCGAAAGAACATTTATAGACAAGGTGGAGCCGTCTGGTACTGGAACTTAAACGATCCGGCGCAAAATATCTCGCAGGGAATGGTGCCGGCGGAAAAAAGACTAGCCCGCATTTCTCATGAACATTTTGTAAAATTAACTGTGATCAAGATGAGTAATATTTCATATTACAAATCAAATCGTTACCAGTTGAGGCACAAAATGTTCATGAGAAATTCGGGCTAGCATGGTTGCAAAGGGTGAGCGGGTGATCTCCGCTGATATCTTTGCAAGGATACCAGAAGCCAAGAAAACTAACTGTTTCCACGAGAATCTCCTTGAGTTTTACCGAGGATTTTGTTACGCAGGAATGAGTCGGTTAGTGGTTTTGTGTGATTGAAATTTTATATAATACCAAATAGTTGTTTTTCGTTGTCGACAACTGCACTTTCTGAAATTTCCGGTGTATCAAAATAGCTTAAAAGCGGATATCTTCTGTAAGGCAATGCCCTGTGCGTGGCAGGTTGCCGGGAAAAAAAAGCCAAAAGCGTTCGTCGAAAGTCTGACCCTTGTCTTTAACCACAAAAAAGGAGAGAAAGATGAAAAAACTGTCGTTGTTGGTAGCTGTTGCACTGGCTATGCTCACTTGCACTGCGGCAACTGTCTTTGCTGCAGATACTCTGGCGGAAATACAGAAGCGTGGTACCCTGCGGGTGGGTATGGAACCCGGTTACATGCCTTTTGAGTTGACCAATAAGAAAGGTGAAGTCATTGGCTTCGATGTCGATATGGCCACGAGAATGGCCAAAGCGATGAAAGTTAAGCTGGAAATAGTTTCTACTGCCTGGGATGGAATTATCCCGGCTCTGCTGACCAATAAATTCGATATCGTCATGTCCGGTATGACGCTTACCCAGGAAAGAAACCTGACGGTAAATTTTGCTACCCCGTATATCCTGATTGGTCAGTCGGTTCTTTTGAAAAAAGGGCTCGCCGACAAAGTTAAAACATACAAAGATCTGAACGACCCCCAATACACCATTGCTTCTAAACTTGGCACCACCGGCGAACAAGCCACCAAGCGGATGATTCCTAATGCCAAGTATATTTCCTACGAGACCGAGCAGGAAGGGGTAATGGAGTTGACCAACGGCAAAATAGATGCCTTTATTTATGATCTGCCGTTCAACACTATAGCTATGGGCCAGAAAGGTGCCGGCAAATTTGTGCATCTGGACGAACCTTTCACCAAAGAGCCACTGGCTTGGGCTATCCGCAGAGGGGATCCCGATTTTCTGAACTGGCTGAACAATTTCATGAGTCAGATCAAATACGACGGCGTATATGATAAAATCTATGACAAGTGGTTTCATGATGAAGCATGGTTAAAAGAAATCCAGTAAACAAAAGGACGTGCAAATTTGAAAGCCAGAGATAAGACCTGGCCCTGGAGCCTTCTGCTGGTGGTCATCCTGCTCGGGTTGGCCGCTGGTACCTGGGGTGCAGTGAGAAAGATCGACTATAAATGGCGCTGGTACAGAGTGCCCCAATACTTTATGTACCTCGCCGAAGATGCTCAGAAGAGTCCCTTTGACGGCGAGGTAACTGTCGTTGTCAAAGGCGACAAGAATACCAAAGTGACAGTGCTCTCGGAGAGTTCAGAGAGCAAAACGATCCAAGTGACCACCGATAGCCTGAAGGTGTCTGAAGGTGAGGAACTGTTCGTCGGTGATATTGTCGGCTTTACTGAAACCTGGCGGCTTGGTCCTTTGATGCTCGGTCTCTGGACGACTCTCTGGCTGTCGGCAATTTCCAGTGTGTTTGCCCTCATTTTAGGCCTTTTGACTGGTATTGCCCGGGTTTCTAAAAATATTACCTTAAGAGGCCTGGCGATGGTCTACGTTGAATGCATTCGTGGAACGCCGCTCCTGGTACAGATCTTTATTGCCTATTTTTTTCTTGGAACTGTTTTTGATCTCAGCCGTAATGTCTGCGGTGTCGGGGCATTGGCTCTTTTTGCCGGTGCCTATGTGGCGGAGATCGTTCGTGCCGGTGTGCAGGGTATTCCGAAAGGACAGATGGAGGCCTCCAGGTCGCTTGGCATGACAGCCTTTCAGACCATGAAAGATATTATTCTGCCCCAGGCCTTCAAGAAAATTCTGCCGCCGTTATCCGGCCAGTTTATTAGCCTGATCAAGGATTCGTCGCTGGTTTCGGTTATTGCCATCACTGATCTGACTAAATCGGGCCGGGAGATTATCACCTCCACTTTTGCCACCTTTGAGGTGTGGATTGTAGTGGCGGCAATGTATCTGCTGGTGACTTCGGTCTTGTCGCAACTTGTTTTTTACATGGAACGGAGGCTTGCTGTCAGTGATTAAAGCGGTAAACGTAGTGAAGATATTTGATAGTCGTTCCGGCGAGGTACGGGCTGTGGACGGGGTGTCGACTGAGGTGGCACGGGGCGAAGTTGTAGTTGTTATCGGCCCGTCGGGTTCTGGGAAATCAACTTTTTTACGCTGCATCAACGGTCTGGAAACCTTTACCGAGGGCCATATTCTCATCGATGGCGTTGACTTGGCCGATAAAAAGACCAATATAAACAAGGTCAGGGCCGAGGTGGGCATGGTGTTTCAACAGTTCAACCTTTTTCCCCATAAGACGGTGCTGGAAAATCTTACTCTGGCCCAGTGCCGGGTTCGAAAGAGGAGCAGGAAATTTGCCGACGAAAAAGCCCTGGCCCTCTTGGAAAAAGTCGGTATACCGGAGAAAGCTGGAGAGTATCCTTCAAGACTGTCCGGGGGACAGCAGCAGCGAGTAGCAATTGCCCGGGCGCTGGCGATGGACCCCAAAGTCATGCTTTTTGATGAACCAACCTCCGCGCTTGACCCGGAAATGGTGGGGGAGGTTCTCGATGTCATGAAGCAACTCGCCCGGGAAGGCATGACCATGATCGTGGTCACCCACGAAATGGGCTTTGCCCGCGAGGTGGCCGACCGGGTCATCTTCATGGATGAGGGAAAGGTGGTTGAAGTGGGAACTCCGGAGCATTTTTTCACGAACCCCCAGGAAGAAAGAGCAAAGCTGTTCTTAAAACAGGTGCTCTAATCTTCATCTGGATCCCATGCGCTGCATGGGATCCAGATGAAGATTTTTACGATGCCATAAAGAGAATAAAACAGAAATTATGTCAAACAACAAAGACTACAACAAAACCTATCCTATTTCATGGGATCAACTGCACCGCGACTCAAAGGCACTTGCCTGGCGACTGCTCGATCTCGGGCCCTTTAAGGGAATAATAGCCATTACCAGAGGAGGGTTAGTGCCGGCAGCTATCATTGCCCGGGAACTGGATATCCATCTGGTGGATACTATTTGTCTCTCCAGCTATGACTTTAAAGACAGAAAAAGTGAAGTAAATACCCTGAAATCGTTTGAAGGTGACGGAACGGGCTGGCTGATTATCGACGACCTTGTCGATACCGGGCGAACCGCGCAGGTGGTCCGGGAGATAGTACCGGCGGCCCATTTTGCCACGGTGTATGCAAAACCTGCCGGGCGGCCTCTGGTCAATACATTTATTACTGAGGTGAGTCAGGATACCTGGATTCTTTTTCCGTGGGACACCGAATCACAATTTGTCGTGCCACTTGCCGGTAGGGATAAGGCCTGAGTCTAAAAGGATATCAGCATGGAAAACACCTTCGATTTCTGGCAGGATCACTCCGATCAGTTTCTGGTTATGGCCAATCTCTGGGACAGAAGAACGGTCATGGAAAAACCCGATGCTGTCGGCAGAAAGACCGGGGACTGCGGCGATACCATAACCATTTATCTTGTCGTCAATGATGGTGTCGTGGAACAGCTGAACTATGAACTGGAAGGGTGCATAAACACCAATGCCTGTGCTAATGTGCTGGCTGTCCTGGTGGAGGGAAAACCAGTGGAGCATTGCTGGAACGTGACGCCGATCGATGTCATCGACTATCTGCAGACCCTGCCGGCGGATCATCATCACTGCGCTGAACTGGCAGTGGGCACACTGTATCTGGCCCTGGCCGATTGGACTAAAGGCTGAGCGAAAGTTCTGTGCGCTCAGTGGATTGGTTCGGGAGGGTTAGGTTGCCATTCAAGTATCCTGCCCTGGCCGTACGACATTTTTATAATATACTCGGCAAACTGATAGTCGAGATCCTTTTCAGCGGGTCCAGGCGACTTCGTGCAGGTGGCGAGAAACATCTCAGCCATTTCCATGACGATTGCCCGAAAAGGTCCATTGACCACCATGTTATCTATGGTGTGTTCCCCCAGATTTTGTATGGTAAATCTAACCATTACAATACCTCGCAGAAGAAGATTGCTATCCCCTTTTAGGGGTTTTTACGAAGGCGTCAATTTTGACAAACTCGTAAAAATCTCAAACTTGAGAAGGTTAAGTAAAAAGCTACGACCGGCAGAAAAATGCTTTCTGCAACTGTAGAACAACTTAGCTGAAATTGGAAGTGCATTAGAAGAAGATATGAAACAGCTTACTACCCCTCGTATGGACCAGTGCATCGGTTGTCAATCCTGCTCCCTGGCCTGTGCCCGTCTGGTCTATCATCGGATATCATGGAATACAGCGGGCATCCGCATTCACTCTTCGGGTGGCCTCTCCACCGGCTTTATCGCCAACAGATGTCTGGCCTGCGATCCTCCTCCATGCGCCGAAGTCTGCCCGACAGGTGCTTTTACTGAGCGATCCGGAGGTGGGGTTATCATGAAAAAAAATCTGTGTCTTCAGTGCGGAAAATGTATCGATGCATGTCCTGTTGACGCCATCTACCAAGATCGTCGGGGCGATGTATATGTCTGCCTCCATTGCGGTCAATGTGTCGCGTTCTGCCCACAGAATTGTCTGGAAATGGTAGACAGTCACAGTATCGAAGAGGTGCTGGTATGATAAGGGAGGAGTTTCGCGTTTTGCTGGTCGATGTCACAGCAGGCAAAGGAAAGATTGTCTTGCTCGATGGTCGCAACGAAGTGGCGGGTGGCAGCGGACTTGCCGCGCTGCTCTATATGCAATATGGTCGGCCCGAACTGCCCTGGGACGATGCGGCACAGCCGGTGATTTTTGCCATCGGTCCTTTGACCGGCTATTTCCCGCTTATGAGCAAGATGGTCTGTTCATTCAAATCCAATTATCATGGCGAATACACTGAAAGTCATGCCGGGGGGCGTGCCGCGCTGTCGCTTAGGTTTTGTGATCTCGATGCGCTTGTTCTGGTCGGCAAAGCAAAACAACTGAGTTGTCTTCGTATCGGCGCCAATCATCTTGAATTAAAAGATGCCTCTTTCCTGCGTGGCACCGATGCGGAAAGCTCCGGTAAGCTCATCAGAAGGATGTTTAAAGGAGGGAGTGGTCACAGGTCGATCATGCGCATCGGTCCTTCTGGTGAAATCGGTTCGGCTATGGCCTGTATCAATGTCGATACCTACCGGCATTTCGGCCGGATGGGCGGCGGCGCAGCCATGGGTGCGAAAAATATCAAAGCAATCGTCATCCAAGGCGACAGTGATTTAGATGTCCCGCCCGGAAAAGAATATTCAAGACTGTACAAGGAGGTGTATGCCAAGGTCACTTCCACAGATATGATGCGTAAATATCATAATCTGGGGACTCCGGCTAATCTACAGGGTCTCAACGATATCTCGTCTCTGCCCTGGCGAAACCTGCAGCAGACCAGTGACCCAGGTATATCTACTATCACCGGCAAAAGTTTTGCCGACCAGACCCTACTCCGTAACGGCGCCTGTTCCGGCTGCCCGGTTGGCTGTATCCATATCGGTTTTATCCGGGAAAAGACGGCCACCGACAACCGTTACCATTATCACCAGGTGGCCTATGATTACGAACCGATCTTCGCCGCCGGAACCATGCTAGGGGTGACCAACAGCTTTGATGTGCTGCGCATTCTGGAAGTTATGGAAAAGATGGGGCTTGATGCCATGTCCGGGGGAGTGGCTCTTGGCTGGGCGACCGAGGCAACGGAACAGGGGTTGATTTCGACAAAAGAGACCCTTGTTCCGCTTTCTTTCGGTGATGCTAGCGCTTATCAACAGGCGGCAAGGCATCTCGGCCGGGGCAGCAACGATTTTTACCGGCTTCTTGGTCAGGGAACGCTCAAGGCTGCTGCGGTCTACGGTGGCGGTGATTTTGGTTGTGTCCTGGGTCAGGAAATGGCCGGATATGCAACCGGCGAGCTGTTTTTTGCCGCCCAGACCCTTGGCTTTCGCCATTCTCATCTAGATACCGGAGCCTACAGTTATGACCAGAAAAATTCGGATCGAGATCTAGCACCAGCGGTTGATTTTCTCATTGACGATGAGCCCGGCCGTGCCTTTCTCACCTCAATGGTAGGTTGTCTCTTTGCCCGCTCTGTCTATACCGAGGAGCAGCTCGCTGAATGCCTGAGGACTGTTGGATTTGACACACTGGCCAGCTCAATTCCACGCGTTTCCGAACATATCCGCGCCCTGCGCTGGAAGGTGCGGGCCCAGACAGGGTTTGATCCCGATAACTTTGCCATTCCGAAACGTTTTTATCAGGTGAAAACCTGGAAAGGGCCGGTCGATAAAGAGTATCTTGACAGCTTAAAGCAGGAGTATGGCAGACGGATCCAGGCGATTATCGCTGGAGAGTGAGAAGCCCTCGTTCCCATGCGCTGCATGGGAACGAGGCAAACGAGGCAGAGGCACTAAAAAAGGCAGATTCCCGCTAAGCGGGAATCTGCCTTTTTTGGTTTGATACGGTCGAGCGTGCTCTTCTCTCTTACAGCAGGTCGGCTATAGCCTCTCTCTCGGAGACCAACTCGGCCTCGGTGGCCTTCATCATTTTGCGGGCAAAGTCGCCGATTTCCAATCCTTTGATTTCCTTCCATTCCCCGTTTTCGCAGGTGATTGGCAGGGCGTACATAATATTTTCGTCGATGCCGTAGCTGTTGCCGCCGCTGAAGACACCCATGCTGACCCATTCCCCGTTTGAGCCAAGGGCCCAGTCGCGCATATGGTCAACGGCAGAAGATGCGGCTGATGCTGCACTGGATGCGCCACGGGCCTTGATGATGGCTGCGCCGCGTTGCTGAACGGTAGGAATGAAGTCTTTGACATACCAGTCATTGTCAACTTTTTCTTTTACTGGTACGCCGTCAACCGTTGCATAGCTGATATCTGGGAACTGTGTGGCGGAATGGTTGCCCCAGACGACCATTTTTTGAACTTTGGTCGAATGACTGTCGGTTTTTGCGGCGACCTGTGACAAGGAACGGTTGTGGTCAAGACGCATCATCGAGGTGAAATTGCGCGGACTGAGATCCGGGGCATTTTTCATGGCGATAAAGGCGTTGGTGTTGGCCGGGTTGCCGACAACCAGTACTTTGACGTTGCGGTTGGCATGGTCATTAAGCGCTTTGCCCTGAATGGTAAAGATAGCGCCGTTGGCCTTGAGTAGATCCGAGCGCTCCATCCCTGGACCACGAGGTCTTGAACCAACCAGAAGAGCGTAATCGGCATCTTTGAAGGCAACATTAGGATCATCGGTGGGAACGATACCGGCTACCAGCGGGAATGCGCAGTCGTTGATTTCCATAACCACTCCTGCTAATGCACCCATTGCCGGTGGGATTTCGAGGAGCTGGAGAATTACTGGCTGGTCTTTTCCGAGCATATCACCTGAGGCGACGCGGAATATGAGGGAGTAACTGATTTGTCCGGCGGCACCGGTGATTGCAACGCGTACTGGGGTTTTCATGTGTTTCTCCTTTAAAGAGGTTGGATTGTATCATAAAAACATCTCGTTAAGCGAAAACAGCAGGAAAGATACCATAATGTTCAGGATCAATCCAGCCCAAGGCGACGGAGAAGTATGTTTTTTCCATCAGTAGTGTTGATGGTAAATATCACTGTCTGTATCTGCCTGGAATTGTTGGCTTTCCATATCCTCCTCCGCCCGGGGTTGCAATGATGACAACATCGCCCGGCAACAAAAAAACCTCATCGTTGCCGGCTAAAAGAGTGGTCGTGCCGTCCGGGTGCTGTACGCTGTTCTCGCCTTTTCGACCAGGTCGCCCTCCGGCGAGCCCATATGGTTCGGTCTCCCGATGTGAGGAGAGGACGGTGGCGGTCATTGATTCCAGAAAACGAATTTTGCGGACAACTCCGTCACCACCGGGAAATTGTCCTGTGCCGCCGGAGCCATGACGAATAGAGAAAGATTCCACCCGCACCGGAAAACGCCATTCGACAACCTCCGGGTCGGTCATCCTGGTATTGGTCATATGGCTGTGTACAGCACTGGTACCGGGATGATCAGGTCCTGCCCCCGTGCCACCGCAGATAGTTTCATAGTTTTGATGGTCGGCATTGCCGTAGACAAAGTTGTTCATTGTCCCCTGCGAAGAGGCGAGCAGGCCGAGGGCACCGAACAGGGCATCGGTGATAGCCTGGGAGACCTCGGTATTACCGGCAATGACCGCTGCCGGGTATTCCGGGCTGATCATGGTTTTGGGCGGGATGATAATCCTGAGTGGTTTCATGCATCCTTCGTTGAGCGGGATATTATCGGCAACAAGGCAGCGGAAAACATAGAGCACCGCAGCTTTACATACGGCTGTCGGGGCGTTGTAGTTACCGTCGCTCTGCGGTGAAGTGCCGGTGAAATCGATGGTCGCTTCTCGCTTTTGCTGATTGACCGCTATCTTTACCCTGATCTGCCGATTGCCATCCATGGAATAGATAAAACTGCAGTCCTGCAGTACATCGAGCACCCTGCGGACCGATTCTTCCGCATTGTCCTGCACGTGTTGCATATAGGCATGGACCACAGCTATGCCGTAATGGGCGACCATTTTACCAAGCTCTCTGGCCCCAGTTTCATTGGCGGCTATCTGGGCTGAAAGGTCAGCCATATTCTGGTTGATATTGCGGCAGGGATAGCGGCCGGAACCTAGCAATTTGCGAGTTTCCTGCTCCCGGAGCACCCCCTCTTTGACAAGCAGAAAGTTGTCGATTAATACCCCTTCTTCCTCGATATGACGGCTGTCGGGAGGTGATGATCCCGGGGTCCGGCCGCCAATGTCGGCGTGATGTCCTCTCGAAGCGACATAAAAAAGAATGTCCTGCCCTTTTTCAGCAAAGACAGGAGTAATAACAGTTACATCAGGGAGATGTGTTCCGCCGTTATAGGGGGCGTTCAGCATATACACATCACCGGGCCGCATGCTCGAGTGGTTCTCCCTGATGATCGTTTTTATGGATTCCCCCATTGAGCCGAGGTGGACGGGGACATGCGGCGCATTGGCGACCAGTTGACCGTTTGGATCAAAAAGGGCGCAGGAAAAATCGAGCCGCTCTTTGATATTGACCGAATAGGCGGTGTTGGCCAGGGTCGCTCCCATCTGTTCGGCAATGGACATAAAGAGGTTATTGAAAACTTCCAGCATGACCGGGTCGGCTGAGGTCCCCAGGGCATATGGTGCTGTTCTCTTTTTGGAGCGGACAAGCAGCAGATGCCCCCGGTTGTTTGTTTCGGCCGACCAGCCGTCTTCGACGACAACGGTACCGGTCTGCTCGGTGATAATAGCCGGTCCGGCGATGTGTTGTCCGGTCAGCAGCCGTTGGCGCAGATATAAAGGGGTGTTTTCGTATTGACCATTGCTGAACATCTGTACCATTGCATGTGGCTCTGCTGGCTGTGAATGAGCAGCAGTCATTGTAAGCGCATCAGGTAGGGATTCCGAGGTACCTACAGCTTCAACGGAAAGTGCTTCGACAACCAGCTTTCTTTCTCTGGCGATAAAACCAAACCTTTGCTTATGGGCTTGCTCAAACGCCTCGGTCATCTCATGCAGACCTTCGACATCGACTAACAGAGTCGTGTCGGTGCCATCATAGCGGAGATGCGCCTTGCGCAGGATCCGGATGGAACTCTTGGCGATATCCTGAGCTATAATTTCTTTTTCTACCTCGGCAATTAGCGGGGTACAGGCAATGGCGATATGCTGCAGTGACTCTTGGTTGAGCGGGTATTCCAGGTGTACTTCACGAAGCGCTCTTATATCGGCCAGACCCATGCCATAAGCGGAGAGGACTCCGGCAAAGGGATGCAGGAAAATTCGCTTCATCCCCAGGGCGTCGGCAACCATACAGGCATGCTGGCCACCGGCACCGCCAAAACAGTTCAGGGTGTATTCGGTCACATCATAACCGCGCTGGACGGATATTTTTTTTATGGCATTCGCCATGTTTTCTACGGCAATACGCAAAAATCCTTCCGCTACCTGCTCCGGCGAAGGTTTTGCCGCCGAGGTCGCCTGAGCAATGGTTTCGGCGAGTTCGGCAAAGCCTTTGTGTACCGATGCGGTGTCGAGAGGTTGGCTGCCGTCTGCACCAAAGACGTGGGGGAAATAGTCCGGTTGAATTTTACCGAGAATGACGTTGCAGTCTGTCACCGCCAGCCGGCCGCCTCGACGATAGCAGGCGGGACCGGGGCTGGCTCCAGCCGATTCCGGGCCTACCCGGTATCTGGCCCCATCAAAAGTGAGGATCGATCCACCACCGGCGGCGACGGTATGAATATGCATCATCGGCGCACGCATACGCACTCCAGCCACCATGGTTTCGAAGCTTCTCTCGTACTCGCCGTTGTAATGGGTGACGTCGGTGGATGTTCCTCCCATATCAAAACCAATAAGTTTGCTATAGCCACCCATGGCTGCTGTCTTGACCATGCCGACAACGCCGCCTGCGGGGCCGGAAAGAATGGCATCCTTGCCCTGGAAGAGCTGGGCATCGGTCAGGCCGCCGTTTGACTGCATAAACATCAGTTTTGGGCCGGAATCGCCGGAGCTGCCAAGTTGTTCGGCGATCTGATCGACATAACGCCTGAGAATAGGCGAGAGATAGGCGTCGACAACGGTGGTGTCGCCACGGGAGACAAGTTTCATCAGGGGACTGACCCGGTGGCTGACGGAAATCTGTGCAAAGCCTATTGCTTTTGCGATCTCGGCAACCATGGCTTCATGCTCCGGATAACGATAACCATGCATAAAAACGATGGCCACAGCCCGGATACCATGGTCGTATGCTTGCTGCATTCCTTCCTGGGCTGCCTCTTGGTCAAGAGGGGCGATGATTTCGCCATGGGCTGAAACCCGTTCGCTGAGCTCAAGTACTTGCTGGTAGAGCATTTCCGGCAGAACGATGTGGCGAGCAAAAAGATCAGGACGGGATTGATAGCCGATGCGCAAGGCGTCGCCGAAGCCTCTGGTAGTCACCAGAAGGGTGGGGTCGCCTTTGCGTTCGAGCAAGGCGTTCGTGGCGACGGTGGTGCCCATTTTGACCGCACCGATTGTTTTTTCGGGGATGGGTTCTCCTTCTTTGATGCCCAGGAGTTGGCGGATTCCATGGACAGCGGCATCTTGGTATTTGTCGGGATTTTCCGAGAGAAGTTTATGGGTGACGAGGCTGCCATCTGGTTTTTTGGCTACAATATCGGTAAAGGTGCCGCCACGATCAATCCATATCTGCCATTGTGTCATCGTCTTTTTATTCTGCGGAATTTACCCTGTTCCCATGCAGCGCATGGGAACAAGTACAAAAGTCAGATCAGCCTTCTCTGGATGGGCTCTGGAAAAAGTTCGGTATACGAGGCGTAGTGTCTGATCCGGCGATTTGCTAGTACATGTGGTACAGCAAATCGCCGGATCAGACACTACAACGAAGGAGATCGGGCTTTTTACGAGTCCATCATTTGTTGTCTTCTTTCATGAGCTTGTAGGTAATACTGTCAACCAGCGCCTGCCAGCTTGCTTCAATGATGTTGACGGAAACCCCGACCGTTCCCCAGTTGCAGTGCGGGTCCTTGCTGTCAACCAGGACCCGGACCCGGGCCTGGGTTCCATGTTCGCCGGAGAGAACGCGGACTTTGTAGTCGGTCAGTTCCATTTCTGCCAGACATGGATAAAAGCGCAGCAACGCCTTGCGAATGGCGCAGTCAAGTGCATTGACCGGTCCATCACCCATGGCTGCGGTATGCACCTCGCTGCCGCCAATAAACATTCGGATGGTCGCTTCGGTGAGCGGCGGTTTATCCATCCGGTATTTATGGTTCATAACCCGAAAACTCTCGAGCTTGAAGTAGTTCCGTTGCAATCCCATGGCCCGTCGCATAAGCAACTCAAAACTCGCCTCTGCTCCTTCGTATTGGAAACCCTGATTTTCCAGCTCTTTGAGTTCACTGATGATGGTTGCCAGAACCGGATCATCAGGTTCGATTTTAAGGCCCCAACGTTTTGCCTTATGGAGAATGTTCGAGCGGCCGGACTGGTCGGAGATGAGAATTCGGCGGAAGTTGCCGACCTTATCCGGGGCAATATGTTCATAGGTGAGTGGGTTTTGTTTTACGGCGCTGACATGGATGCCGCCCTTGTGGGCAAAGGCGGATTGCCCGACGTAAGGCTGATACCGATTGTGAGGCAAATTGGCCAGTTCATTGACCAGACGCGACGTAGAATAAAGATCGTCGATATGTTTGCTTACCTCGCATTCTACTCCCAACTTAAACACCAGCGCGGGGATTATGGAGGTTAAATTAGCGTTACCGCATCGTTCGCCAAAGCCGTTCATGGTCCCCTGAACCTGCCTGACCCTGCTGTTGGAGACGGCTATAAGAGAATTGGCGACGGCTGTTTCCGAGTCGTTATGGGCATGAATGCCGAGATGGACGTTCCTGTTTCTTTCGGCCAGATACTGTTTGACTGTATCGATGATTGACGGGATCTCATGGGGCAGCGTGCCGCCATTGGTATCGCAGAGAATAATCGTTTCTGCACCCCCGTCGGCGGCACTGAGCAGGGTTGCCAGCGCGTACTCTTCGTTGTTTTTAAAGCCATCAAAAAAGTGCTCGGCATCATAGAAGAGGTGCTCGACAAAGGGCCGGAGAAAAGTCAGCGTATCCTGGATGATCAACAGATTATCTTCCAGTTCTATATGGAGCGCGTCTCGTACATGAATATCCCAGCTCTTGCCGAAAATCGTTACCACCGGAGTCTTGGCGTCCAGGAGGGCGAGAAGATTCGGGTCTTTTTCCGGTCTATTGCGAAAATGACGGGTAGAGCCGAAGGCCGCTAGTTTGGCATGCTGCAATTCAACACCTTGCATTCTCTCAAAGTATTCGACGGAAACCGGATTGGATCCCGGCCAGCCACCCTCAATAAAATCAATCCCCAGTGCATCAAGGGCCAGGGTAATGCGTATCTTGTCTTCAACGGAAAGATTGAAGTTTTCCGCCTGGGTGCCATCACGAAGGGTGGTGTCGTAGAGTTCGAGGAAATGGGCCATGTATAGTATCCTTTTTAACTTGAGGCGTCGTGAGTGGGGCTTATCGGTATGCTGGCTGCCAGCACCAAACAGGACCCTGCATGCTAATGGATTATCATATAAAATGCAAAAACTTTAAAAAGGTCGTCAAGCAGGGGAGAAAGGCAGATGGTGGGGATAACGACGTCACATTGAGTTCCCATGCAGCGCATGGGAACCAGTTCAAACTCGTAAAAAGTTCAATAGCAAGATGGTTCAGTAAAAGTTTGATATCAGAGGCGCTGGTTTTTAGCCGGTTTCCGACTATACAAATAGTATGTTGGAAACCGGCTAAAAACCGGCAACGAAGGAGATCGAACTTTTTACGACGCCATCAGTTATGAAAGGGGCCGGGAGCGCAGAGCGCCCCCTTAACATTGGCCTTTTGGGCGCAATTACCGCAGATAAATCGGGGATGTTGCTGGAGGGTTTCGACTTCATCCAGTTTGCCAGCCTTTTTCAATTCGCAGATATGCAGTTTATGGTTGTCCGGGTCGGTGCAGAGGTTATCAATGTTAATGAGTTTGTCAGTCATTCTTTTGCTCCTCGTGGTAGAAGTAGTTTCCCTTGTCCGTCTCTTAAATTTATCTGCCAAAGAAAACGTCAGGCAGGTAAGTAATAATCTGCGGGAAAACCAGCATCAGGGCCAGACCGAGTATCTGGATGGTGACGAAAGGGATAATTCCCCTATAGATATCGCCCATGGTGTATTCGGGTGGTGCCACACCCTTGAAGTAGAAAAGGGAGTAGCCGAAAGGCGGGGTCAGAAAAGATGTCTGCAGGTTGATGCAGACCATCATGGCAAACCAGAGCGGATTAAAGTCAAGATCCATGGCAATGGGGGTGAAAATCGGCACGACAACCAACAGGATTGCCGCCCAGTCGATAAACATACCCATGAAGAAAACCACTGCCATCATGATTGCAAAGACAACATAGCGATTAACATCCATGCCCAAGAGGACATCGGCCACGACATCACCACCGCCCATGCTGAGAAAAACGACGGAGAAGAATTTACCGCCGATGAATAAAGCCATAATCATGGCAGTTGTCCGTGCGGTTGAGATGCTGGCTTGGGTGATGACGGACCACGTTAGTTTACGAGTGAACAGGGCCAGGAGTAATGCGCCGACACAGCCTAGAGCTGCGGCCTCGGTCGGCGTAGCCACCCCGGCCAGAATGGTGCCCATAACAGTCAGAATCAAACCGAACGGGGGGACAAAATTCTTCAGGGTCATGGTGAGCTTCTGCATGACGGTGGCAGTACGGTCTGCTGCGGGGATCGGTGGGCCGTCTTTGGGATTGATATAGCAGCGTATACCAACATACAATAGATATAAACCCGATAACAGCAGTCCCGGCAGAATGGCTGCTGCGAAAAGATTCCCGACGGAGGTTTCTTTTTGACCAGTCAGGCCACCGTAGACCACCAGCATGATAGACGGAGGGATTAAGATACCGAGCGTTCCGGAGGAGCAGATGATACCCGCGGAGAGCGATCTGTCATAACCACGCTTGAGTAAGGCCGGGCCAGCCATCAAGCCCATGGCGACAACCGAGGCGCCGACGATGCCGGTTGTTGCGGCAAATACAGTGGAGACCACAATAACCGCCATGCCTAGACCGCCGCGCAGTCCGCCAAGGACAATATACAGCGCTTCGAAAAGCCCTTCGGACACCTTGGATCGATCGAGGATTTGGGCCATGAAGATGAAAAGAGGGATGGCGACAAGGGTATAATTGAGAAAAATTCCCCAGGCATTATTGGCAAAGAGGCCAAGTAATGCGGTGACATCAAAGCCGTTTGTCAGCAGACCGAATAGAGTAGCAACGGCGGTGAGTGTTATCGCCAGGGGGTGGCCAAAAGCGATGGAGCCCATGAGGGCCATAAACATCAGTATGGTAATGACTTCTACGCTCATTAGTATATTTTCTCCAGTATCAGTCAGGTTTTAGTGGATGGCTCTCAGGGAACGAATATCTTGGATCAGTTTGGCAACCCCCTGCAAAAAGAGCAGGAGAAAACCGATTGCCATGATTGTCTTGTATGGATAAAGAGCCGGGGCCCAGGAGCTGGATGCATGTTCCCACTGCCGCCAGGAGAAAAAAGCCAGCTGGCTGGTGTAAAAAGCCAGCAGGCCGATTGACGGAAGAAACAGAATCAGGTTCGTGCCGATGCGCAGAACTGTGCGCGGTTTTTCCGAAAGACGGGATTCAAAGACATCGATGGCAACGTGCGTATTGTGTTTATGAGCATAGGCAAGGGCAAAACTGTAATGGACGCCGTAGATGAAAACCGTCACCTCGAAAGCCCAGGATGTCGGTGTATTAAAGCCATAGCGCATCATGACCTCCCAGCCAACCACGGCAATAAGTGGCAATATCAGATATGCGGAATAAAATCCTATCTTCTCATTGAGAGTATCTATTGCACTATCTAACTTCATCATAAAAACCTCGTTCTAACGTAAATTGTGGCTTGTGCAGTTTGAAATTGAGAGATGCGGGGACCACCAGATGAGGGGCCCCCGTATTGTCAACCCTTATTGCATGTGTTTACCGCTTATATACATCTCGTAAGGCCAGGGAGCAACACCGCTGCGTTCCTGACGCCAGTCTGCAAAGTCGGCTTTGAACAGATCCTGGGAATCCATGACTTTCTTAACATCCGGATATTTGGCTTTCAAGCCTTCGATATAATCGTGGGAGGCTTTGGCGAACGCATTTAATGTATCGTCATCCATGCGCACAAATTCGACTTTTTCCTTGAACATTTTAACTGCCTGGGCATTGAGGTTTTCCTGCCAGGCTGTTGACCAGAGTTGCGTCTCTTTTGCAGCAATATCAATGATCCACTTCAAGTCAGCAGGGAGTTTTGCGTAAGAATCTTTGTTGATAAAGAAAGCACTCTGGCAAGAAGGCTGATGCACACCAGGCTCGATAACAAATTTGGTGATTTCGTCAAAACCCATCGGGTAGTTCATCGCGGGAGTACTGAATTCGGCAGCATCAATAACGCCACGCTCCAAGGCCAGATATACTTCACCACCTGGCAGAGGAGTGACGCTTGCGCCAAGGTTCGTCATGATGTCCATGTACCAGCCTGGAGTTCTTAAGCGCATCCCTTGGAAATCTTTCATTTTGGTAGCTTTTTTATTGGAGAACAGACCCAGCTCCTGGCCGACATTACCACCAGGAAGTGCGAACAGATTATAACGGCCATAGAGCTCCTGCATCATCTCAAGACCACCGCGCTCATAGAGCCAGATGTTGTAGCCTTCCGCATCCAGACCGAAAGGAACAGAAGCAAAGGCAACAAAGGCTTCATTCTTACCTTTCCAGTAACCCGGCCAGTCATGGCCGATATCAGCCTGACCTTTTGAGACAGCATCAAAGCTTTCCATGGCTCCGACCAACTCGCCGGCAGAAAAAAGTTTGATTTCAAGGCGACCACCTGAGGCAAGAGCTACAGAGTCAGCAAAGTGTTGGGCCAAATCGTAAAACAGCAGACCTTTAGACCATGGCATAACCATTTTCCACCTAAATGTTTCTGTGGAAGGTTTGATGGTACGCAGTTCTTTTTTAACTTCATCATGGCGTTTGTCAGCACCAAACTTCTCTCGTGCTGAAAAGGCGTTCGGCGCAAGTGTCATGGTTGA
>RCMY010000646.1_pt1 | contig 33029 bp, 29 predicted proteins | sample 2041341 | NCBI WGS metagenome assembly RCMY01 (sample SAMN09708234, study PRJNA481090) | Marine sediment metagenome, whole genome shotgun sequencing project. | reverse complement strand
GCAATACTTATGTTAGTTTTTAAAGATACTATATCAGGACTTGTAGCTGGAGTACGTCTTACAAGTAATGATATGTTGCATATTGGAGATTGGATAACTGTTCCTTCTACAGGAGCCGATGGAATTGTAGAAGAAATGACTCTTACTACAGTGAAGATACGTAACTTTGATAATACCATTGTAACAGTGAGTCCTATAACTTTGGTTGATGGTTCTTTTACAAATTGGATTGGAATGCAGAATTCTGCTGGTAGACGCGTTGTGAAAAAAGCTTATTTTGATTTTAATAGTATTGGATTACTTACCGCTGATGTAAAAAAGAATATAATCAATCGGGGATATTTCAAACCAGAAGAATTGAGTGATAATGATATAAACATTAGTTTATATAGAAAATATATGGAAAATTTTATAGCTTCACGAAAAGAAGTTAATACGAATATGGCTTATCTTGTGCGCCAATTGGATTCTTCTCAAGGTGGATTGCCTATAGAATTTTCATTCTTTTTGCTTAACAAGGATACAAAACTATATGAACACGATTGTGCTCTGATAATGGATAGTGTCTATGCGATAGCACGAGAATTCGGACTGATTATATTTCAATCTCAGAACGTTATTTCACTTCGGTAACGGAAGTAACGATAGAATCACCGCTAGGTAGACGGTAGAAACCAATTCTGACAACATGACCAAAATCAGCGTTTCCTGTTACGTTAAGATGCTTTCCTTTGTAATATGTAGCGGTGTCTTTTTTGCTTGGATATGAAACAAGTTGCAGGTTATGCTTTGTACTGCCTTCACCTACAAAGAAGATATCTGTACTATCTTTACTATTTTTGATATTTGTAGTGTCATTCTTGGATTTGGCAACATGTGAACCTGCTTCTATAGGCTCAAAAACACTTGCGGCAACCGTATCACCAGGGTTGTCACTAGGCGCCATTTTGCATGATATAGAAACAGTCATTGCGGCGATACATGAAATAACAAAAATAAATATCTTCTTCATAACAGTGTGCAAATATAACCAAAAAATATGAATGTATCAAAATCATTATGGATAATTAATCACATAATTGATTTAGGTTGAAGATTTGGCTGCTATTGCTTTCTCTGCAAATATCATTCTTATTTCTCCATAGTCTACATCTTCAGGACACATATCTTTAATAACCTTCATTCCTTGTGATGTTCCAATTTTGTTTACAGCATTGTTTATTATATCGTATTTTTCTTTACCAATAATGTCTGGAGCTTTAAGATCTCCAGTCTCTACGTAATATGCAAGGTGACCGAATATAGTGCCAAGAGTGAAATCTCTTTCCTTAGCAATCTCTTTTGGTGATAGCCCAGAGTTATACATAGTAAGCGTCTGTTCCTTCGTGTTTTCTTTCTTAACTTTAGGCTTAGGTGAATCTTCTTTACTGCTGCTGATTTTTTTTCTTCTGCGTGAAGTTGCAGCAAGTGGATTAATCTCATCTATGGCGTTAAGAAAGGCAATCTGTCTGTTTCTTAGATAACTTTCACTATCAAATCCAAAGTCTATAGTCATCTCAAGAATATTCTTTTTAGCCAGATATGCTAGTTTAAGTTCAGAGTATGTTGTGTCAAGTTTATTTGCTCCTTGTTTATTATCAGTCTTAGCAGCTGCAGTTTGGTCAAGTAACTGCTTTACGTAAGTCTTTAATGTTTTATTAAAATACTCCGCACTTTTAACTACGCGATTAAGAAATTCGTTTCCATTAAGCTCTTCATATCCCATCGAATTTATGGTATTGATCCATTTCCTTGACACTGCACCTATTTTTTCATTTAACGATGCAAATGTTGCTTTGTGGAGTATTGTCAGTTTGGGATATGCGTGGAGAAATTCAATGACAGTACGACAAAGATTTTCTTCAGCAATAAGTATGTCATTGAAAGTAAAAAGCTCAGCTAATTGTTGCTTGTAATAATTCTGTTTTTGAAGTTCAAGGCTATCTATATTATGTTTTGCAGCCTCTTCCTGTATGCTAATATACGAATCAACCCGTTCATCATTTATTATAGCATGGTTTTCAATCTTTGATGCTAATACCATACCTTCTAGCGTTTTGCAACGGCTAAGAGCCACATATACTTGCCCAGAAGCAAATGATGCCCTAGCATCAATAATAGCATGTTCGAAAGTTAATCCTTGACTCTTATGTATTGTTATTGCCCATGCAAGGCGTAAAGGATATTGCTTAAAGACTCCTTGTATTTCTGGTTCAATTTCTTTTGTTTCCTTATTTATAACGTATTTAGTATTTTCCCATTCTTGTGGTTGTACTTCGATGTCGCTTTCTTCTCCGCTGCATCTCACTTTAATGCAGTCATCAGTTATACTGGTGATACGTCCTATCTTACCATTGTAATAAAGATGATCAACAGATGAATCATTCTTTACAAACATCACCTGTGCATTTTCTTTCAGAATTAGTGTCTCATTGGTAGGGTAGCTGTATTCAGGGAAGTTGCCTTTGATATCAGCATTAAAGTTATATTCTTTAGTTTCAAGCTTAGCTAATTCAGAATCATTATATCTGTCAGCCATAGCATTATGTGTTGTTAATCTTATGTATCCTTCTTTATTGTCTGTATGGAATTCTGGGTTGAATCTTGAATTCAGAATTTTTATATCTTCTTCAGAAGGTTTCCCGCTTCGTATGCTGTTCAGTAAGTCAAGAAACTTTCCATCTTGTTGACGATAGACCTTTTGTAGCTCTATTGTTACATAATTTATCTGCTGCAAAGCATGACTACCAAAAAAATATGGAGTATTATAGTATGGGCGCAATATCTTAGCATCGTCTTCTGTTACAACAGGAGTTAATTGCTGAAGATCGCCTATCATCAGAAGTTGAACGCCACCAAACGTTTTTTTGGCGTCTTTGTATCGTCGCAGCACAGAGTCTATCGCATCAAGAAGGTCACTTCTTACCATACTTATTTCATCTATGATAAGTAGATCTAAAGTTTTTACAATGTTTCTTTTTTCCTTAGAGAAATCAAACTTTTCCTTAAATGTTGTGTTAGGTACGTATGGTGAGAAAGGTAATTGAAAAAATGAATGTATCGTGACTCCGCGTGCGTTGATCGCTGCCACACCCGTAGGCGCAACTACGACTATACGTTTGCAGCTCTTATCAATAATGCTTCTTAAGAATGTAGTTTTTCCTGTTCCAGCTTTACCTGTTAGGAATATACTAGTACTTGTATGTTCGATGAATTCCCATGCCAGTTCTAGTTCGTTGTTAGTTTCCATTATAACCTATATCTAAATCTATTTACAAAGATACAGCAAACGAGTGGAAAGGCAAAATAAAACAAGTTTTAATTTTCCCTTTTTCCGAGAGCAGCCTATTTTCAACGCATATCATAGGTAGTGTATATGAATGATGAAACAGATAATAAAATACTAATATTTCCAGATATTCTTGTTATAACGTTTGCTTGTGTAAAATCAAATGGTTATATTTGCAGTGTAATTTAGATATAACAAAAAACGATTATAAAATGGAAGTAACAATTACTAACGAAAATTTTGAGAGTTATAAGAATGGTGAATTGCCATTAGTAGTAGATTTTTGGGCTACATGGTGTGCTCCTTGTAGAATGATTGCTCCAATCATTGCTGAACTTGCTGAAGAATATGATGGAAAAATCGCTGTAGGCAAATGTGATGTTGAGGAAGCTGACGAAATAGCAAGTGAATTTGGTATTCGTAACATTCCTACAATCTTGTTCCTCAAGAATGGTGAAGTTGTAGACAAGTTTGTCGGTGCAGCTAGTAAAGCAAAAATAGAAGAGAAGTTTAAAGCTCTTTTGTAAAAAATAAAAAAAGGCAGAAACTTTAGTGATATTTTCGCTATGTTTCTGCCTTTACTGTTTCTAGAATTCAACAAGTCTTGTTCCGTCTTCTTGTTCTGTAATCGTTACCTTTGTAACATCTTCAGGAAGGATGTCCTCAATAAGTTCAGGCCATTCCAAAAGACATAGATTACCACTGTAGAAATAATCTTCGTATCCCATATCATAAACTTCTTCAAGTTTCTTTATTCTGTAGAAGTCGAAATGGTATATTGGGGTGTCATTGTCAGCGGTGTATTCGTTGACGATAGCGAAAGTAGGAGATGTTATTACATCGTTTACTCCCAACTCTTCGCAGATAGCCTTGATAAAAGTTGTCTTTCCGGCACCCATCTTTCCGTAGAAAGCGAAAACCTTTCCTGTTCCCATGTTAGCAATAAATTCCTTTGCTGCAACATGGATGTTGTCTAATGAATCGATTTTTATTCTCATAATCTTTATAATTATAATTATTCTTTTTTTCTTCTTGTCATTGATACTATTGGAATAAGCATTTCTTCCATTGATATTCCACCATGTTGAAATGTATTCTTATAATATGAAACGTAGTAATTGTAGTTGTTAGGATAAGCGAAGAACGCATCTCCTGTAGCGAATACATACGACGTACTTATATTTGGTGAAGGCAAGTGTGCCTTATGAGGATCTTTAATCTCAAACACTTGACGTGTATCATAGTTGAGATTCTTGCCAAGTTTGTATCTAAGATTTGTATTTGTGTTGCGATCACCTAAGATTTTTATCGGTTTGTTAGCTCTTATACTGCCGTGATCAGTAGTGATAATCACTTTATAATCTTTGGTTGAAAGCAGATTAAACAGTTTTGCAATTTCAGAATGTTTTAGCCAACTTTGTGTTATTGTACGATAAGCACTTTCGTTGTTTGCAAGTTCTCTAACCATCTTGGATTCAGTTCTAGCATGTGATAACATATCGATGAAATTTATCACAACAATATTAAGATCAAACTTCTCAAGTTCGCTAAATTTTTCAATCAGTTTATTGATGGCTTGTGAGTCCTTAATCTTGTGGTAGCTAAATCTTTCGTGGCGTCTTAGTCTATCAAACTGTGTCTGAATAAGTGCCTCTTCATTCTGGTTTTTACCTTCGTCTTCATCTTCATCTACCCAAAGTTCTGGATAAATCTTCTGTATTTCGTATGGCATTAATCCACTGAAGATAGCATTGCGACCATATTGAGTTGCTGTCGGGAGAATACTCATATACATATTTTCCTTTATTTCAAACATGCTGCTGATTTCATCGGCAAGTATCTTCCAATGATCATAGCGCAAGTTATCAATGACAATGCAGAATACTTTTTCTTTATTGTCCAGTGCAGGGAATACATGAGACTTGAAAATATCATTACTCATTAATGGGCGTTCTTTTGGATTACCCATCCATAGCATATAGTTTTTCTGGATGTATTTTGCAAAAGCATTATTTGCCTCTTCCTTTTGCATTTGCAGCATCTCAAGCATTCTGCTGTCGGCATTGCTAAGTTCTAGTTCCCATTTAGTGAGCAGGCGATATATATTTGTCCAGTCTTCAAAAGAATCACAATTGTCGATCTGTGCAGAAATCTTAATAAAGTCCTGTTGATAACCACTTTGTGTAACTTCTGTTACTAGTTCACGCTTGTGAATATTCTTTTTTAGTGAAATAAGTATCTGACTTGGATTTACAGGTTTAATAAGATAGTCTGCTATCTTTCTGCCTATAGCTTGATTCATAATATCCTCTTCCTCACTTTTTGTAACCATTACAATAGGAGTGTTGGGCTGTATATCTTTAATACGTTGAAGAGTTTCAAGTCCGGTAAGTCCAGGCATCATCTCATCAAGAAGAATAAGGTCAAAGATGGTATTCCTACAAAGTTCAATGGCATCTTCGCCATTACTAATTGTAGTAACATCATAGTTCTTTTTTTCTAGAAAGATAATGTGGGAGCGAAGAAGATCTATTTCATCGTCAACCCAAAGTAATTTGCCGTTGCTCATATATTAAAATCCTTCTAAATCGTAATACTCATCTTCCAAGTTGAAAGTCTTATCTTCTGTTTTCTTGTCCTCTTTCTTTTCAGCTTTCGGTAGAGGATTCACTTCGTCTTCATTTCCTACCGTCACTATTTTTGTTGGTTCAGTAAGCAGGTTAGAAGTGGTTGTCTTAATCGGTGCAAAATTCTTATTATAGAACTTCTCGTAATCTTCATAACTGAATTGATTACCGAGTAGAGGAATATTCTGCCTGCTGATAATAATTGGCCTAGCTTTTTGTGCTAGTTTTATGACAGCAGTCTGTTTATGTAATTCTCTTGCATATTGCAACGCTTCATTATAATTTAGAAAACCCTTGATAACCATTCTGTGAATGTTGTCAATATTTTCTATCTGTATATCGAAATTGCGCACCATGTAACTGGTGAAATTATATTTAGCTATCTCAAACAGCAACTGATTCTCATTAACTGAATCTGGATTGTATACCAACATATACACAAAGTCAAGATTGCTATCAGGATTAAACTTTTGTGTCTTTATTGAATCACTGTCGTTTAATATCTCCGTGCGTCTGCTCCAAACATCACCAATGTCAAACTTACCGCCATGTAGTTTTCTTCCTGCTTTAACACCGTTGATAATCATACCGGCCATTTGGCTAAGTCCGCTTTCTGGGAAATTCTTCACAAGCGTATTCATATCGTTAAGACATCCTTTCTGATTGCCGTTGTTTAATTTGTTCAATCCACCAATAAACAAAAACTTGTCACGATTTGCACCTGAAGGGAATCTATGTTCAGAAATATAAGTATTACCCTCAACTTCTGTGTATTTCCCAGCTTTAAACGCATCGTAAGTAGCAGCATAAATAGAGTCTTCTATATGTTCTCCCCATTTTGCATTTTCCTTGTATAGTGGATCACTTAGCAATGTTGTCCATTTGCTTTGTGGATATTCTTTTTTAAGCTTTCCAATATAACTATCGGCAACATCCATCTTGTTTTCGCGTGCATATAGCAGATAAAGATGATAGAAAACGTTATCCATACCTTTATATTCAGGATAATTGTCTTCAATTCTTTTTAATGCCTTTTCGCCAAGAACAAGATTATCAAGCTTATCCTTAAAAATAACTCCACTATGATAGAGTGCATCCATCAGGATATTATTACTTTCGTCAAGTTCCAATTTTGTAAGCGGCAACTGCTTGATATAGTATTCACGTTTATGTGGATTTGCTTCTGCATTGTTGCTAACAACATTATTGATTGTATCGCCCAGCTCCTCTTTAGCTATAGAGTCTTGCTGTATATTATTTATTCCTGCAACAACAGTCTTGTTTATTCGTTGCCAGTTATCCACATTATCTCGTTTACCCCATGTACGCGCAAATGTTTCTTTACCTCTGCTGACAGTCATTGGGTTGTAAAAATACCAAGTAGTTGCATTGTTAATATCTATAGCGTTGTTTTGCATAGCAAAATCAGCCTTCATAGGTAAATTAGCACCAGCATTTCCAGTGTTTGTCTGTAGTTGTGAATTCAGTTCAGCCTTTTCCTTTTTCTTAAGTGCGAAAATTATTTTATCAATAATTATGTTGCGACTGTTTTCGTTCATACTTGCAAGGCGTTGTAAAGAGTCCTGAAGTTCAACTGCATCAGTGAAAGGAACAAGCTCCTCTAGTATTTTTTGTCTATCTGCTAGCTGTTGATAATCCTTTCTCTCCTTATCTAATAATCCAATTGCAACGTCATAGCAGCCTTTCGCTTTTCCAAATTGTTCCTTTGTCCAATATAGATTACCAAGTTTCAACAGTAAAACACCTTTTTCTATACCGTTTCTTATCGCCTTTTCCTTTCCGTGTTCATAGGCAACAATAGCATTGGCAGTATCTTTCTTTGCCAGATATATATTACCTATGGCATAGTATATCTGGTCTTGGTAATCTTTATTATTATCAGATGCAGCCATTCTTCTAAGTTTGGCTATCATTTGTGTCTGTTTGCCACCAGCCATAACTTCAGTCATTCCGACTCTTGCATTAAATGCCAGTTGATATGGAGGGTTGAGCCTAATCACATGTTTGTATGCATTATACGCATTTATATTGTTTCCTAATTGCTCATACAATTGTCCCATAAGAAACCATTCACGCGCTTTCTGTTTACGTCTCATTTCATGACCTATAACTTTTTGCAGATATGGAATAGCCTGTTTGTAGTTCCCTGTATGAATATAATAATCAGCATACGTGTAGTCCCATTCTTTTTGTGCTCTCCAATGTATTGAATCACGTTGAATATTACGTATCACGTCTTCTGCATCATAAAGCCAGTCTTCTTCAATATAGCATTTTGCCAACCATGCTCTTGCTTTTCCATATATGGCAGGTTGAGTTGAATATAATCTGCTCATGTAGGCGAATGTCGAAGCAGCTTCACTGAAATCACCTTTGTAGAATTGTGCACGTCCCATCAGTAGCCATGCCTTCCACAAAAAAGGGTTATATTCCTTTCGGCTTAACCATTCTAAATCGCGTTGTGTCTTTTTCTTGTTTGGGTTCCATTCCGGTCGTCTCTTTATACTGTAGAGCTTGATAGCTTTTTGACATTTTTCAATAGCTTTGTCAAAGTTAGAACTTCCAATTTGTCTGTTTTCCTTATTTCCGACAGTATAAAGAGGAATAATCTCTGTGAAGTTATCTTTATTTCCCTTTTCCTTTTCAAGAGATCCGTCAATATAAGCCACCGACCCATTGTAATAAGTGTTGTATCGTGCATTGAAGGCATGCCACCATCTTGACTTAGCTGTGTTCTGCTGAGTCGAACATCCGTAGATTGACGTAATGCTAATCAGTGCGGTCAGGATGTATATGACATTATGCTTCATTTAAGCTTTGCTATCGCATATATTATTATACTGATAAATATGATGGAGGCTCCAGAAGGGACGTTGAGCCAATAGCTAATACCTAATCCTAGCAGACAGTCAATCCAACCGATTCCTATACTTAGAAGAGCCATCTTCTTGAAATTGTATGTAAATATGTTGGCTGTCATCTGTGGAATTGTCAGAAGACTTATTGCTAGCACTATTCCCACCATTCTGAGTGTAGAAACTATAGCCATAGCGATAAGCGCCATCATCATGTATTCAATGAATTTTACGTGTAGCCCTTGTGACATAGCAAACGTTGAATCAAAAGCCACGCTTTGTATTTCTCTATACATAAGCGTAAATATAGCTATTACAACAATTGCTAGTATTGCCAAAAGCCATAAGTCTGGATAGCCGATAGTTAGAATGCTTCCAAATAAAAAAGAAGGAAGATCTGGCATAAATCCTGGAGTGAGAAAGCAACAGATGATACCTATACTCATGCCGAAAGTCCAAAATACAGCTATAGCCGAATCTTCTCTCACGTTGCCTCTTCTTGACATCCATTCTACACCGAATGCACTTAATATGGAGAAGACCATTGCTGATAATATTGGATTGATACCAAGCAACACACCTAATCCAATACCGCCGAAAGAAGCGTGAGTAATACCTCCGCTTATAAAAACCAATCGACGAGTAACAATGTATGTTCCGATAATTCCGCAAACAATACTTGCCAATATCGAACCTAGCAATGCGTTTTGGAAAAATGTATAATGTAGTATATCCAATTTATCTTTTTATTATATTATTATTGTTCTTGTTGTTCTGCCAGAGCTATATATTCATCCTTTATCTGGTCTGGCATGTTTATGCCGCGGAGTATAAGACTTCTATTCCAACCTTTAACTTCATTCTGTTTCATTGTGAGCATTACCTCTGAAAACTCGTCAGCTTCCTCGTTGGTATATTCATTGGACAGTCGTCCCTTGAATCTGTCTAATTCCTCATCATCATAATATTCCACTTCTTTTGTGGCTGCTTCCATCATGCATTCCTGTTCGCATAGGTCATTGTCACCATTGCAAGTATAACAAGTCTGTTTTGTAATGACAGGCTTGTCGCGTCCTTCTTCATCTTTGGAGAGGAGCGTTATCAAGGCAGTAATGATGCCAAGTGCCAATATTGGAATAATCAGGTATATCATGTAGTTGCAAAACTTTTATTAGTCTATTTTGAATCCCGCAGTATTCAGGTCCTTCCAATAATTTGGATATGACTTGCTTACGACTTCAGGATCGTTTATTTTCAGTCCCGGAATTTTCAATGCAACAGGTGCAAAAGACATTGCCATACGGTGATCTTCGTATGTGTCTATAGCTTCATAGGTTGGTTCGCATTTTTCGCCATCCCAGATAAGTTCGCAGTTGTTTTTATCTTTTATGACGTAACCTAGTTTTTTGAGTTCCTTTTTCAAAGCCTCAATACGGTCAGTTTCCTTAATCTTTAGACTTGCTAGTCCTGTGAAATGAAACTTTATCCCCATAAGAGCGCAACATACAACAAATGTCTGAGCAAGATCTGGAGATCCTGTGAAGTCATATTCCAATCGTGGTAACAAACATTTATGTCTTTTAAGTGTTACTGTTGTCGGAACACCAAGTTCTGTAGATTTAAAATATGTTTTAACTCCCAGCAGAGAGAATATATATCTTACAACAGAATCACCTTGTTTAGAACCATCCATAAGTCCGTTAAGTCTTATTTCTGCATCAGGGTCATCGCTAAGAGCCATTATCTCATACCAATAGCTACTAGCACTCCAGTCGCTTTCTATGAAATAAGGACGCTCTTTGTATGGTTTTGGCGAAACTGTAATGGTATCAACGTCAGACCAGTCTGCGTCAGCACCAAACTCTCTCATTGTCCATAATGTTAAGTCAATATAGGGACGTGACACAATCTCGTCGAGCAGTTTAAGCTCAAGACCGTTTTTCAGCATAGGTCCAATCATCAGCAATGCTGAAATATATTGTGAACTTACATTTCCTGGAATTTCAAGATGACCACCTTCTAGGGTGTGCCCCTTGATATGGAGTGGGGGAAAGCCTTCTTCGCCAGCATAAGTGATGTCTGCACCAAGATATCTCAAAGCGTCAACAAGCACACTGATTGGACGATGTTTCATTCTGTCTGTACCAGTTATTGTATGTTCACCTTCTGTTATGCTTAGATATGCTGTGACAAATCTCATTGCGGTTCCGGCAGCCTTTATGTCTATAACATCAGGCATGTCTTTCAATGCAGCAATTATAACTTCTGTGTCATCGCAGTCACTCATATTTTCAGGAGTAATCCTGCCTCCAGCCATAGCGTTGATAATCAATGTGCGGTTGCTGATACTTTTACTAGCCGACAGATTAATCTCCGTATTTATCTTTGCAGGTCCTGTTATTTTGTAAGTCATTGTTATAATCTTCCTTTGTTAATTAAAAACTTATGCAAAGATAGTGTAAACGAGTGGAAAAGCAAAGGAAAATGATGTTTTTTCTTTGTTTTCAAGAGTGCAGACTTATCGTTAAAGATGCAAGTTGATTGTCGTATAAAAGAAAAAAAGCAGTTTCTTAATTTTGTTGTTAAGAAACTGCTTTTATTATCTTTAATTAGGGTGACTTATCTGATAATTTTCGGCTTCAATTCATCAGGGGAGTCTTTGGTAAACATGTTTACCTTTGTTGCCTCTTTTTCAAATAGGTCACGTATAACCTTTATATCTAGAGTTATTTCTGGTTTAAACTCGTTACTAGACATGTATTCTAGTATTGATTTTCTAAGTTGGCGTGCAACAATTCTCTTGTTAAGATTGTTATTGATGTCAAAAGTTGTCATTAGTAATTTCCCTTTTAAAACATTTGCCTCAACAATCATTCCCAATTTGCGACTTACGTGCCATGTATCAATTGGTTGATATATTGGTTGATACTCTTCTGGAAATTCCTGAAGATTCATTACTTGTGCTTTGTTTACAAGTTCCCACCAGTTGATATTCTGCCATGAATCTGTAGTAAAATCTTTGAAAATTGGATGATTGTTCATTATATAGGCTCCTGTAGTATGTGGTGGGCGCATTTTAAACCAACTTGTATTCCAGAATACTGGCAGATAGGTTTGCTTTACATCGTTGCCATAGCGTATTTTTTCACCAGCGGTAATCAGAACCTTTCCTCCATTAGTTAATATCTTAATTGCCTTAGAATCTAATGTGTCTGTGATATAAATGTCTTTTGTTTTAGGCATTTCTACCTTTGCTGGATATACCCAGAAGTCCCATTCATTTGTATTCCCATTTACAGAGACCTTCAGTGTCAGTTTACTTGGCGTTTTAATTCCGTTAAGTTGTTGTGAAATAGGTCTTATCTCATTGTTTTTTCCATATTTGATAGTCGCGTTATATTTGGCAATAATATCATTGTGCATATCTTTGTCAACTATGCTGTATACAATATCTGCATCTTTAATTTCCCCCTCTGAGGCATTATACACTTCTATTGGTATGTTAAGTGTATCGGTATTCTGGAAAACAAATTTAGGAAATTTTGCGAGTGGAACAATATCACCACAGAATTCTTTCCATTGCTTGCTATCTACGTATCCCTTTTCCTTCCAGAATACGTTGAGGGGACCAACCAAAGCTGTTCCCTGACCACTGTAGTCATTCAATCCTAACAAAAGAAAACCTGAATAATCTTTTGTGCGTAGATTACGCTCTATTTCATATTTATAGGCTGTCACTTGTAGTTTACCGCTTGCATTAAGAAAATTCTCTGCTTGTGATGCCATACCGTTCTTATCCAGCAAGTCTTCAAAAATATCAAAATTCTTTGCTTTGTAAGGTCCTGTATATAAACTGCGTTCTTTGAAGTCGGGGAATGCGCACCATTGTCCTTGCTCATGTGCAATGATAGGAGAATTGTTTGGCTCTTTTCCCTTGTAGTTACGAGGATATTCTATCTGAGTGAAATAATCATCTGTACATTGAGGAGCATTGTGATCCCAGTCAAGTCCTCTGGCTCCACCTTTAACATGATATTCGCTTAGATTGTCCCAAGCCCAGCCTCCACCTACACTTGCTCCGCAATAAATATGTCGATTATCATATTCTTTCATTGTGTTAACCCAGTTGTTGCACCATGTAACCCAATCGCCGGCAGGTTCATTGCCAGCAGCCATCATAACAAAAGAAGGATGATTGCCATAATAATCACATATTTTCTTTGTTTCTTCTGTCAGATATTGATCTATATGCTGTCCGTGGTTCAACTTCACACCATGATTTGGCCATGATGGTCCTTCTGGCTGAAGATAGAATCCAAGGCTATCGGCAGCAATAAAGGCTGCTTCTGGTGGACAGTAACTATGAAAGCGCATTGTGTTTATACCATAATCTTTGCATTTCTGGATTATTTTTTTCCATGACTCTACATCAGTAGGGGGATAGCCTGTAAGTGGAAAGTTGCAGTTTTCTACAGTTCCACGTACATAAATTGGCCTTCCATTGAGCATGATGTCGCGTCCTTTTACTTCAATTTTTCTAAATCCGAAAGTAACAGGTATCGTATCTCCACGATATACAATGCTGCGAGTATATAAAATTGGCGTAAATTCACTCCAAGGTTGTGGATTGTCTATCTTTAGATTGTATTCTTTATCATTCACCAATACTTTCATATTTCCTGTAGTCAAGTCAGGGAATGTTTTCACGGTGAAAATGCTTTTTTGTGAACGAAGCTCTATTTTGCCTACAATACCATTCCAATTACCTTGTGTCTGGTCGGTTACAGAATGAGAGTCCTGCCCTACACCGACATTCTCAATGCCATTATAAATTTTTATGGCTATGCTGTTATTCTTTCCAAATTTAACATAGTCTGTTATGTCATATTCGTGTGGTACAGATAGTGACATTTGGTGACCAACTTCTTTTCCGTTTACGAATACGGTTGTTTCTATATGTGGACGTTCTAAAAATAAAATGACTCTGTTTTTTTTCCACATTCTTGGTATCTCTGCATTGTGTCTATACCATGCATAGCCTACATAATAATGTTCAGGAGTTAAGAAAAAAGGAAATTTAATGCTGCCCGTGTGGCGGTACTTTTCCATATATGGATTATAGTAGTATGAAGAATCATACAAAGAGCCTGTCCATTTGGTATCAATACTTGGTAGGTCACCTTTGCCATTAGTTAGCATAGATCCAGGCAGTTTTATTGTGTCATCATATTTTTGTGATGCATTAGAACTTCTGCTACGGTCTAGTTGAAAGTCCCAAGTCCCTGATAGATTTATTGTCTTTTGGGCGAATGATGATAGAATCATCAATGACAAAAGATTCAATACTATTATTCGTTTCATAAATTAGTTATTTTGTAATTTTATTCTAAGTAGGATTTGTTGTAATGATATGCCAGTGCAATCTTTATCTTTCGGCAAAGATACTCAAAATGAGTGGAAAAGCAAAAGAAAAAATGGTTCTTCCGAAAATAATGTAATAAAGATACTTCCATGCTTATACTTGATAACTCATAATTGTAAGATTTTGTTGTTTACAATGCTTTACTCATTTTAGCAACTTATTTGCGTGTATCCCCAATGTATAAAGGGATTGACGTGATATAGTCAGCATGAGTAGTAGTAGCAAATAAAATCATTTATTTTAATTCTATATATAAGGTACACGCATGCATGCGCGCACTACTGAGTTTTCTGAAATAAAAGTGTCAAAGTGTTGATTAATTGAATATCAATGTGTTAGGTTGTATTTTCAGTGATAGTAAGCATTACAGCAAGTGTCGGTCAGATATGAATGTAATTCATGTTACTTTGCCGAGTGATTAGGCCCTAATCACTCGGCAAAGTAACGTGAAATGGGTTGCGTTTCTTCGTAAAACGCAATTCGTTTTTTCCTGAAAAGATAAATGCAAATTATAAAATGGGTTGCGTTTCTATGTGAAATAGTAGCGTGAAATTTAAATTCTGAAGACACTTTGCTGATACTACAAAATTGTTAAATAACATACTAACTTGCTGATAATCAATAAGTCGACACTTTGACACTGTTATTTTGGAAAACTCAGTAGTGCGCGCATGCATGCGTGTACCTTATATATAGGACTAAAAATAATCCGTAGCTAGTACGTAGCTTACCGTAGCTAAAAAAATTGAAATCATCTCTCCAATCCCTTTATACATAAGGGGTACAGACAAAGACGTAGTTTCGTAGCTAAGAAAAAAGAAATGTGCAGGGAGAAAGGCTAAAATGCAGTATAATGAATCAACAAGCAAACAGACTATTGTCTTTTCTTAGCACATTTAGGGCATAATCCCTTTATCATGAAGTTTACACTGTGCATTTCATAACCTGTTGGAATGCAAAGGTCTGGAATAGGCATATCGTATAAACAGAAGGTTTTGTGGCAACGTTCACAAAAGAAATGCATGTGCTCGTCTTCATCTTCCTCAATGCTTTTGCTAAGGCATAGTTCGTATTTCGTTCCGCCGTTACCGTCTTCAACCGTATGAACTAAATGATTGTCGCGGAACAAAGTGAGTGTACGGAATATGTTTGACTTGTCTATTGTGAGGATCTTATCTTCCAGTTCTTTCATAGATACTGGATTTTCACATGTTGCAAGAGACTTGGCAATCACTATTCTGTTCGAAGTAGGTTTGATGCCATGCTTTTCAAGAAGTAAAATGCATTTATTTTCATCCATTTTATTTGTTATTTATATACAAAAGTAGTTAATCCTATCGTATAAACCAAATATATTTTCATATTATTTCTACTTTTGTAGCCGTGAATAGAACGATGCACAGACAAAGGCTTTGGGCATGGATGCTATTGGCAGTGTTTGTGCCAATGCTCATGATGTCAACATTCCACCGACATGAAGAGGTGAGGAGTGCTGGCATAACTTGCTATGATTGTCAGCATCATATACATCATGCTGGGCATATTGCCAATGGATGGACTTCTATTGACAAATGTGTGCTATGCCATTTTCATAGTCTTCCTTATATTCTTGGAACAGAAGTCTGCTTAGCTTTATTCACTGTTTTACTATATCAATTATTGGCGTTTTTAAAGCCAATGCATGCTACCACATTCCGTGGCATAACAACAACACGTGGTCCTCCATCTTTTTATTCATTGTAAAGTAAATAGTATTTTTAAGGTAAAATTTAATTCAATAGAATGAAAAAATTATATTTCATGCTGTTGCTCATATGTGTTTGTATATGTGCTACAGCTGAGCCTATGGCTCCAAAGGCATCATTGTCTGGTCATGTGACTGATGCTTCAGATAAAAGTCCACTTGTTGGCGTAACAATATATATCCCAGAGTTGTCTCTGGGAACAACAACTGATGAAAATGGTAATTATGTTATAGCAGATCTTCCATTGAAGACCATAACTTTACAGATTAGTTATCTAGGTCATCAGACGATAATCAAAAAAATAACATTGCAAAAAAACATGACTGCAGACTTTGTCATGAAAGAATCAAATGCAATGATAAATGAAGTTGTTGTAACAGGACTGGCAGGAAATTCATTGATGAAAGATTCACCTACACCTGTATCTGTGCTTACCGCTGCAGACATAAAGTCGGTATCTTCAACAAATATCATTGATGCAATAGCACATCAGCCTGGTATATCACAGATTACTACGGGTAGCGGTATTTCAAAGCCTGTGATACGTGGATTGGGCTATAACCGTATTGTTACTGTTAATGATGGGGTGAGACAGGAAGGACAGCAGTGGGGAGATGAACATGGTATTGAAATTGATCCACAAACAGTGAATAACATTGAAATTCTAAAAGGTCCGGCTTCACTGATGTATGGATCAGACGCTATGGCTGGTGTTGTTATATTCCACGATACACCAACCTTGGCAAAGAATACGGTTGCTGGTGATGTTTCATCGGAATATCAAACAAATAATGGACTGTTTGACTATTCTCTTCACATGGCGGGAAATAACAACGGATATGTATGGGGTGTGCGCTATTCTGATAAGATGGCACATGCATATAAAAATAAATATGATGGATATGTAGACAATTCACAATTCAGAGAACGTGCGATGTCTGGCTTATTTGGAGTAAACAAAAGTTGGGGATACAGCCATCTTAAATTGAGTTACTATCATTTGACTCCAAGTATGATTGAAGACCCAGGCGCAGTTGGTAACAAAGATTATAGTCACGGGTTGCCATATCAGCAGATACACCATTATAAAGCAGTGTTAGATAATTCATTTTATGTTGGTGATGGTAATATAAAGGCAATTTTTGCATATCAGCAAAACCGTAGACAGGAATTTGAGGATGCCGAAAATCCAAATAAACCTGGACTTGATTTTATGTTGCATACGATAAACTACGATGTTCATTATGCTATTCAGCCAGCTGAGGGCTTGAGCTTTGCTTCTGGAGTGAATGGCATGTATCAGCGCTCAATAAATAAAGGTGATGAGTTCCTTATACCTGCATATGCTCTTTTTGATTTTGGTGCATTTGCAACTTCTAGTTACAAGACTGGAAACTTGAATATAAGCGGTGGATTAAGATATGATACCAGACATGTTCGCAGTTTTGCTCTTGAAGACAGATTTGGTAGTATCTCGCGTACCTTCAATGGAGTTACAGGTAGTATTGGTGCAACATATGCTATTAACGACAAAATGAATGTAAGGTTAAATGCGGCAAGAGGTTTCCGTGTTCCTAATCTTAGTGAGTTGGCTTCAAATGGAGAGCATGAGGGAACATTTAGATATGAAATAGGTAACATCGGATTGAAACCAGAATATAGTTGGCAGTTAGATGCTGGCTGGGATTATACATCGCCATATGTTTCTGCGGAATTATCATTGTTTGCTAATTACATTGATAACTATATCTTTGCACATAAAGTCGCTGGAAAATTTGTTGATAACGTTCCTGTATATCAATTTGTGCAGGGTAATGCACGTCTATTAGGAGGTGAAGCTAGCATTGATATTCATCCTGTAGAAAGACTTCATTTTCAGAATGCTTTTTCTTATGTTGATGCAGTGCAGCTGAATCAAACTGCTGATGCAAAATATCTTCCTATGACTCCTGCGCCACGTTGGACATCAGAGTTGAAATATGATATTATACGTGATGGGGAGACTCTTAATAATGCCTATGTAAAGGTTGGATTAGAGTGTGATCTTCGTCAGAATCATTTTTACGGACTTGATAATACTGAAACTGCTACACCTTCTTATACGTTGTTGAATGCTTCAATGGGAACAGATGTGAAATGCAAAGGCAAGAAAATATTCTCAATATATCTTACGGGTGACAATCTTACAAACAGAGCATACCAGAATCACTTGAGTAGATTGAAATACGCAGGATTAAACCCTGTTACAGGAAGAGAAGGCGTATATAATATGGGACGTAATTTCGGAATTAAGATGGTTGCACCTATAAATCTATAGAAAATGATATTATAGACAGTTGTTGATTGTTGATACAATGTATTCAACTTCGCTGTCTGTAAGAACTTGATTGCAAGGCAAACTTAATTCGCTCTCTGCAATATATTCTGTTATGGGGAATGATAATTGATTCCATTCCCTGTAACAGTTTTGTTTATGTGGAGGAATAGGGTAGTGAATCATAGTTTCAATACCTTTATCATTAAGTCGTTGCTTCGTTAAATCACGATTTGCACAGATTATAGGATAGATGTGATACACCGAGTTAGGAATATTCAGAACCTTCATATTCTTATTGCTAATGTTTTCATTATAGAATTTAGCAATAGCAATTCTTCTTTTGTTGTCGTTATCAAGATATTTTAGCTTCACGCTTAATATTGCGGCCTGAATTTCATCAATTCTGCTATTCATTCCTTTGTATGGAAAAACGTATTTGCGTGAACTACCATAGTTTCCCAAAGCTCTCACGGTATCGGCTAGTGTATCATCGTTTGTAGTGATAGCTCCGGCATCGCCCAATGCTCCAAGATTTTTTCCAGGATAAAAACTGTGTGCGGCAGCATTACCAATGCTACCAGTTCTAGTGTTGTGATTATAGACGCAGCCATGGGCTTGGGCATTGTCTTCAATTAGAAGTAGATTATTCTGTTTGCAAAGTGTGCCAATATGCTCTGTGTATGCGCATATTCCGTATAGGTGGACGATGAGTATAGCGCGAGTCTTCTCAGTAATAGCTTTTTGTATTTTTGTATCGTCAATTTGCAGCGTATTCATATTTGGTTCTACAAGTACTGGCGTGAGATTATTTTCTGTTATTGAGAGTATAGATGCAATATAAGTATTGGCTGGTACAATAACCTCGTCACCATCTTTAAGAATGCCAAGTTCCTTGTAGGCTCTGAATATAAGGTTTAAAGCATCTAAGCCATTTCCGCAACCGATGCAATGTTTTGTTCCTATGTAATTGGCGTATTGTTGCTCAAAATCAGCAGTTGCCTTTCCCTGTAGATACCAACCGCTATCTATAACATTACTTACTGCTGTGTGGATTTCCTCACTATGTATGCAGGTAATACTCTTTAATGACAGATAATCAATTATCATAGTTTCCATTCATACGTATCATATACAACGCCTCTGCCTCCGTATCCCTCTTTGTGGGCGATGAGTCCATCATTGATGACACTGCAATCATTTTCTGTTGAACTTCCAAAGTCAAGGTATTGATAATCAGGATAATCATGATACATAACTCTATCATAGATAGCTTCCATGGCTCCTAATTCCTTTCCAATAGAATTAGTAGAACTATATTGACCATGAATGACGCTTCCCATTATATAGAATGTTATGCCACCGATGATTTTGCCGTCTTTATAAGCATTATATTGAATAATATTCTTTTTAAACCTGGATTTAAGCAGCTTCATCTCTTCAAGAGTATGAACTGGTTTGGCATTGAAGCGTTGTCTTAAGTTATCATTAAGTATGTCCCAAAATTCATCAAGATTTGCATTGGCGATAACTTCAACTCCATTAAGCATTGCTTTTTTTAATCTTCTTATATGATCTTTGCGCCATTTCATGTGTTCATTCATAAATATAGTTGTTCCTATATTTCTTGTCAACAAACGGGCATGGCATTTCCAAAATATTGCATATAAGTCTTCTTCAGAAGCATGTTTACAATAAATCCAAGGTATAGGTCGATATATGACTTTTTTAAACCCTTGATCTTTCAGATACTCATTGAGTTCTGTGAATAGAATGCACGTGTTAGTGATAGTGACGTGCACGTCCATAATCAGTCCACCGTAGGTAAGTCCGAAATGTGAATAAAGAACATTTGCTATCTTGTGTGCAGGAAGTAGAGCATACAGCTTGCCTTTCTTATAGAACATTAATGAGTTGTCATTAAATCTATCGGAATGGTAATCCATATAGTTTCTGTCAAAAAGAAATGTGGAATTCTTCGCTTTGTTTACGAATTTATTCCATTCTTCTTTTTTGTCCGCTGTATATTTCCTTATTTCAAACATTCCGTTCGCTGTGTGAATTCGTTGTAATCGTAGATATAATCAGCTTCATCATAATCGTCTTCTGCTAATACCAGACATACAGAACCTACAGAAAAATCTTCTAGCGTACGCCATATGCCTTTGTCAACAAGAAGTCCTTGATAAGGATGATTTAGCATGTAGCACTGCTTCTCATGCCCGTTGTTAAGAGTAACAGTAAACGAACCGCTAACAGCAACAATGAATTCACGACAATGTATATGAGCATGTCCACCTCGGTAGCCTCCAGACGGTACATCATAAGTCCAATATACCCTTTTGAATTCAAAAGGAATACTCTTAAATCTTTCTGCTACAGTAAGGTTTCCACGTGGATCTGAAATCTTAGGCAGTTCAATTATTATCCCAAGTTTACAGCTCATTATTTCTTTTTTGCGTGCTTGGCCTTTATATCTTTAATCCATTTCATTCTTTCATTGAATATAGGACTATATTTATCTAATATAGCTTGTAGGTCTTTGCTGCGCGTGTCCAGTTGGATATATTCTTCAGTCTTAGTCTTGCCGTCTTTCTTAAGTGATAGCATTTGTGCTAAGACAACTTTCTGTTCATCTCTAGTTATTGAGAGTTGATTACCAAGTTTCAAGACATCGTCTAGAAACTTGGTAATATTATCAATATTGTCGTTGTTATTTATCATGCAATTTTATTTAATGATAGTGGCAGCAACTCTTTTTGCTTTGTCTCGGAGTGCGTTGAGATCATCGCCAACTTCACCATAGCATAATACAACACCCATACGGCGGTTTACATGCTGTTCTGGTTTGCCGAAAATACGAACGCGTGTGCGATCTTCCTTCAGTGCCTCTATAAGATTATATTCAGGAGCATGGTCGGCATCTTCTTTTGCAAGGACCACAGCACTGCATCCGTAATGTTCAAGATGTATTGCAGGAATAGGCCAACCCATAATGGCACGAAGATGAAGTTCAAATTCGCTCAGGTTTGTTGTATGTCCAAGTGTAACCATACCTGTGTCGTGTGGGCGTGGACTTAACTCAGAGAATATAACCTCGCCTTTCTTAGTCATAAAGAATTCAACACCCCAAAGGCCATAACCTGTAAGTGCTTTTGTTACTTCATCAGCCATGTGCTGAGCTTGCTTCAACGCTTCATCAGAAATGTGGTAAGGCTGCCAACTTTCACGATAGTCACCACTTTTCTGAATGTGTCCTATTGGAGGGCAAAATATTGTAGGAGCATGTTTCTGTGTTACAGTAAGAAGAGTAAACTCAGAATCGAAGTCAATAAATTCTTCAATGATTACTTCTTTAACATCGCCACGGCTACCTTCCATTGCTTCATTGAATGCAGCTTTGAGTTCGTCATCGTTGTGCACATAACTCTGACCATGACCGCTTGAACTCATAAGAGGTTTAACGACACATGGGAAACCGATTTCATCAGCGGCTTTCTTAAATTCGTCAAAAGTCTTTGCATAAAAATACTTTGCTGTGCGAAGTCCCAGTTCTCTAGATGCAAGATCACGGATGGCACGTCGGTTCATTGTATAGTTTACTGCACGTGCTGAAGGAACAACCTGAATGCCTTCTTTTTCAAAATCAAAAAGTCTCTCTGTACGAATGGCTTCAATTTCAGGTACAATAATGTCTGGATTGTGTTTGCGTACTGCAGCTTCAAGTGCATCTCCGTCAAGCATACTGAAGATTTCTCTTTCATCTGCAACTTGCATTGCTGGCGCATTGTCATAACGGTCGCATGCAATAACATAAACTCCTGCTCTTTTAGCAGCTATAACAAACTCTTTGCCCAGTTCTCCTGAGCCCAATAACATGATTTTTTTCATAGCCTTATTTATTTCCATACATATCTTCATAATACTTCTGGTAGTCACCACTGGTAACCTCATTTATCCATTGCTGGTTTTCAAGATTCCATTTTATGGTTTTAACGATACCATCGGCAAACTTAGTTTCTGGATACCAGCCAAGTTCATTTTTAATCTTTGTTGGATCTATGGCGTAACGCTTATCGTGACCAAGACGGTCGGCTACATGTGTGATGAGGTCGTTGTTAATCCAGCTGATGTCAATATCACCATTGGCATCATTTTGTTGCTTCTTCAACACCTTTCTCAGTTGCTTGTCGTTAGCCATCATGTCGTGTATCGTCTTTATCGTAAGTTTAACGATATCAATGTTAGTCATTTCATTGTGGCCACCTACATTATACACTTCACCTTCGCGACCTTCGCGTACAACCATATCAATAGCTTTACAATGGTCTTCAACATATAGCCAGTCACGAACATTCAATCCCTCACCATAAACAGGTAATTGTTTGCCTTCAAGAATATTGTTAATGATTAATGGAATAAGCTTTTCTGGGAAATGATAAGGACCATAGTTATTAGAGCAACGTGTAATTGTTACTGGCATGTGATAGGTATCACGATATGCCATTACGAACATGTCGGCACTTGTCTTACTTGCACTGTAAGGACTGTGTGGACATAGTGGGGTGGTCTCTGTGAAATATCCTTCTGTTCCAAGACTTCCATATACTTCGTCAGTAGAAACCTGATGATAGCGTTTGCCGGCTTTCCATGTAGGATAACCATTCTCGTCTTTTCCTGTAACCCATGCGCGACGTGCTGCGTCAAGCAAATTCTGTGTACCAAGGATATTCACGCTAAGGAAAAGCTGTGGATCTTCAATACTGCGGTCTACATGACTTTCTGCTGCGAAGTTTACCAAGTAGTCAATATCGTTTTCCGCAAACAACTTATCGGCTAGTTCGCGGTCACGTATGTCTCCTTTAACAAAAACGCAACGCTTGTTGTCTATGTCATTTTTTATCGTTCCAAGATTTCCTGCATATGTCAATGCATCAAGGATGATAACTTTTATATCTTCGTTTTTATATTTTCTATTGAGCAAATACTTGATAAAGTTTGCACCAATAAAGCCTGCGGCTCCTGTAACAAGATAAGTTTTCATTTTTATAATTGTGATTTATTTGTTCCTAATGTAATAACTTCGCAATCAGTGAATTTATTGCCTTCGATTGTGAGTCTTATTAAAGTTCTTTCTTTCTGCCATCCCATGAGTCCAGCGGCACCAGGATTTATATGTAAAAGATGTAATGATTTGTCGGGCATTACTTTTAATATGTGTGAATGTCCAGAAATAAATAGGTCGGGTGGTGATGAAAAAATCATGTTCCTTATAGAACTATCATATTTACCAGGATATCCGCCAATGTGTTTTATCATTACGTCTACGTCTTCACATTTAAATCTTAGTATTTCTGGGTATCGTATTCGTATGTCGTAGCCGTCACAATTGCCATAGACAGCTCTGAAAACAGGTTTCATGCTTTCAAATTTATCAGCTAATTCAATAGAACCTATATCGCCAGCATGCCAAATTTCATCACATTCGCCGAGATAGGTTTCATATTTCTCGTCCCAGAAGGCATGCGTGTCGCTGATAATACCGATTTTCTTCATAGCTTGAATCGCTTTTTAATTAACTCAGCAATAAATGCTTCTGTGTTTTCTATACCAAGCATACTACTGTTGATACATAAATCATAGCTCTCACTATGTCCCCATTGTTTGCCGGTATAGTAATTATAGTAAGAAGCGCGTGCTTCTTCTTTAGCTATGATATATTTTCTAGCTTCTTCGCGTTTAAAATTATGTCGATCGCTAACACGGCTTATTCTTTCGTCTATATCTGCAGTAACAAATATATTGATTGTATTCTTGAAATCACGCAGAATATAATCTGCAGTTCTTCCCACAAATATGCAGTTACCTTTCTCTGCAGCTTTTAATATGGCGTCACTTTGAAATTTGTAAAGACTTTCTTGTGATAGGTCATTCTTATAGAAATTACTCTCGCCAATCAATGGAATATGAATGTTAAGCAGAGATTTGAAAAAGCCTTTGTGTTCGTCAGCCTGTTCAAAAAACTTTTCACTGAATCCGCTTTCATGCGCAGCAAGATTCAGAAGCTCGCGATCGTAAAAACTAAAGTTTAACTCTTCAGAGAGCTTTTTGGCAATAAGCCTTCCGCCGCTTCCGATTTGTCTACCAATATTAATTATTATCTTCTGGTCTTCCATGGATCATGTTTTTATGTTGGTTCTTAAATTTTCTCATATATGACATCATCATAAATATTGCTATTATAGATGCACATACGTCAGATGTAGGCATTGCGTACCATACTCCGTTGATGCCATAGATTAACGGTAATATAGCTAGCAATGGTAGAAGTAATAGTAATTGTCTGGAAAGTGAAAGAAATATACTGATCTTCACTTTACCTATACTTTGGAAAAAGTTTGTTATTACCATCTGGCATCCTACAATAGGAAAAGCCAAAAGGTTAATTCTAATTGCTTTTATTCCAAGTTCAATAAGGGTTGCATCTTTGGTGAAAAGCCTAGAACAATAGTATGGAATGAATATTGCTATGAGCCAGCCTACGGTCATAATGATTGTTGCTACGATAATAGCGAGTTTCACTACATGCATCATTCTGTCAAGTTGCTGCGCACCATAATTATAGCCGGCTATAGGTTGCATTCCTTGGTTTACACCCATAACAAACATTACAAAGATAAAGCCAATCTTATTCGATATTCCGTATGCACCCACATCAAGATCGTTTCCATAATGAACAAGTTGCTGATTGATGAAAATCACAATAATGCATGCACAAACGTTCATGGCGAAAGGAGATATACCAACTCCAATGATATTCTTAACAATATCTTTTTTTAATCCATATATGCCACGCTTGAAATGAAGTAATTCCTTTTTATTGCTGAATACCCATAATTGCCACACAAGTGCCAAAACCTGTGAAATAACAGTTGCATAGGCTGCACCCTTTATTCCCCAATGGAATACCATTATGAAGAAATAATCTAATATGATATTCATCACCACGGTGAATATCGTTGCTAACATAGCCTGTTTAGGTTTGCTTCCAGCACGGAGAACTGCATTCATTCCGAAATACATATGTGAGAATACGTTTCCTAAAAGAATAACACTCATAAAATCTCGTGCATATGGAATTGTCGTGTCGCTAGCTCCGAAAAACCTAAGTATTGGGTTAAGGAACGTAAGACATACAATTGAAAACGTAATTCCAATTATTAAGTTTAAAACAACAGTATTTCCGAGGATGTTTTCTGCGGTCTTGTAATCTTTCTGACCTAATTTAACGGATATGTATGTTGATGATCCAACACCAACAGCCGCTCCGAATGCGCTTGAAAGATTCATAAATGGAAATGTTATTGCCAAGCCAGAAATGGCGAAAGGACCTACTCCCTGACCGATAAAGATGCTGTCTACTATGTTGTAGAGTGAAGCAGCGGTCATGGCTACTATAGCTGGAAGAGCATACTGGATAAGTAGTTTACCTACTGGTTTGGTTCCTAACTCTAATGTTGCCTGTTTATTATCCATGATGCAAAAGTACAAAAATTATTTTATTTTTTATTTATAAAATAAAGGTAAATAACTATTTTTGTTAAAATGATTTTCTGTTCTCAATTTAATATATTACTTTTGTGTCTTGAAACCTAAATGAAATATTAATGAACAAATATATTTTCCTTATAATTCTAATGGCTTTCCCATCTGTTGTTTGGGGCTCTTTTGGTGTGAACGAAACAGAAATGATATCTTATCCTGGAGGCAAATGCTATATTTTTAGACTTAAACTTGCAGATAAGAAAAACACTCCTTATAGACTTGATAAACCGTTGGATTTTCTTTCTCAAAGATCTATTGATAGGCGTAAAAAGCAACACCTAGCGATTGATTCAACAGACCTGCCGATATCTCCCGCTTATTTGTCTGCTATATCAGCAAATCAGAAAATACATATTGTAGGTAAAAGTAAATGGAATAACTCTGTTTTGATAAAATGCAGTCATCCCAATAATGCTTATAAATTATTGAAATTGCCTTTTGTTAAAAACGTTGTTCAGGTTTTTTCTTCTCCAGATTCAATCAGTAACTCTACACGTTCTAGCTTTAAAAAGGAATTTAATCGTTGGGATACGATTCCTGACAGTAGATATGGAGTTGCTGTGAATCAAATAACTTCATTGGGTGGTGATAGGTTGCATGCTGTTGGATATAGAGGAAAAGGTAAGATTATAGCGGTTCTTGATGCGGGATTTATGAATGTTGATAGAATTCCTGCTTTACATCAAATTAAAATAGCAGGTATTGATGATTTCGTAGTTCCTAAATCTAAGAATATTTTTGCTGAGTCTGATCATGGAACGATGGTGTTGTCTCTGATGGCTACTGATTTACCGGGAACTTATATTGGAACAGCTCCTGATGCGAGTTATATGCTTCTGAGATGTGAAGATACCCATACAGAGAGTCTTTCGGAAGAGGATTATTGGGCTGAAGCTGTAGAATATGCAGATTCTGTTGGAGCTGATATCGTAAATTCGTCTTTAGGTTATCATGATTTTGATGATCCATCAACTAATCATAAATATTATGAAATGGATGGCATGACAACTTTTATTTCTCGAACAGCTTCTATGCTTGCTAATAAAGGCATGATTTTGGTTAATAGTGCAGGAAATGATGGTATGGGGACATGGAAAAAACTAAATTTCCCAGCTGATGCCAGAAATATAATTACTGTTGGAGCAATAACTCCACATGGAGACAATGCTGCTTTCAGTGCTGTAGGACCAACTGCTGATGGAAGAATAAAACCAGACGTGATGGCTTATGGTAGTCCTGCTGTTGTTATTTCAGGACGTGGAACGATAGTTGATGATATGGGTACATCTTTTTCTGCACCGTTAATATCAGGAATGGTTGCTTGTTTATGGCAGGCTTTACCAGATAAAACTGCAAAAGAAATTATTGATATTGTTATTCATAGTGGTAACAACGCTCATCCTGATAACGTTTATGGATATGGAGTTCCTGATTTTCAAAAAGCTTATAACAGCGGAAAACGATGAAAGCACTGTCATTATATGAACTAAACAATTTGGTAAGAGAAACTATTGCGGTTTCTTTAACAGACGAATATTGGGTTGAAGCTGAAATGTCTGAGTTGAGAGAAGTGCGAGGACATTGTTATATGGAACTTATCCAAAAAGATTTGTTTAATAATGCTCCTGTTGCTAAAGCTGCGGCAAAATGTTGGAAGAGTAAATGGGTTGGTGTGCGTGACAAATTTGAACGCATAGCTGGACAATATCTTCATGCCGGTTTGAAGGTGATGCTAAAAGTTTATCCGGATTTTCACGAAGCTTATGGGTTTTCTTGGATCGTTACTGATATCAACCCAGAATTTACTATGGGTGACATGGCACGTAAGCGATTGGAAATAATAAACAAATTGAAAGTCGACGGTGTATTCGACTTACAAAAAGATTTGCAGATTCCAATGTTTGCACAACGTATAGCTGTTATTTCAAGTGCTAATGCTGCCGGATATGGTGATTTCTGCAATCAATTGGAGAATAATGATTATGGTCTGAAGTTTTATCCTCGTCTGTTTCCTGCTATCATGCAGGGAGAGAATGTTGAGAAAAGTGTGATTGAGGCTCTTAATGATGTATATGAAAAAGTTGATGACTTTGATGTTGTTGTTATAATACGTGGAGGTGGAGCAACTAGCGATATGAGTGGATTTGATACCTTGGCATTAGCAGAAAATGTTGCTAATTTCCCATTGCCGATTATAACCGGAATAGGACATGAACGTGATGAGTCTGTTCTTGATATGGTCTCAAATACCAGAGTTAAAACTCCTACAGCAGCAGCAGCATTTTTGGTTGAACATCTTTCTGATGTCTATAGCCGTGTTATTGATGCTCAAGAGGAGATTATCACAACGATACTACATCGAATGGAAGTTGAGAATATCAGACTTCAAAGACTTGCTGAGAAGATACCTATGCTATTTTCAATCTTTAAAAGTCAACAGATTTCGATGCTTGATAAATTGTTTGTGAATATAGTGAATCGGATGAATCAGAAAGTATCAACATGCAGTTATAATATGAGTATTATTTCGAAAGATTTGATTCCTGTTGTTCAGCAACGTTTAACAAAAGAAAGTTATAAACTCCAACTGATTCAGCAAAAACTAGAGACTCTTGATCCTGTTTTATTGCTTAAAAGAGGGTATAGCATTACAACGTTTAAAAGCAAAGTTGTAAAAAAAACTGCTGATTTAAAGCGTGGTGATGAAGTTGAAACACGATTTGAAGATGGAACTGTAAAATCAATAATAGAATAAATTTATGGCTAAAGAAGAATTTAAATATGAAGAGGCTGTGAGACAGCTTGAGGATATCGTCGAAAAGTTGCAAAACGATGAACTGGATATCGATTCAATGAGTGAAAATTTAAAGAAAGCTCAGAAGCTCATCAAACTTTGTAAGGATAAACTTACTAAAACTGATGATGAAATCAATAAGATCTTAGAGAAGGATAATAAATAACGAATTTTTAATTTTTGCGCTTAATAGTTGCAAATATTCATTTTTATTCGTACTTTTGCGCTAAGTTATTACGTTGAACATTTAAAATATAGATGTTATGAAGGATCTGGATTGGTCTAACTTGTCTTTTGGCTACATGCCAACAGACTACAATGTTCGCTGCTATTATCGCAACGGAAAATGGGGCGAAATAGAGGCTTGCTCCGATGAGTATATTAAATTGCATATGGCTTCAACCTGTCTGCATTATGGTCAGGAAGCGTTTGAAGGCTTGAAAGCTTATCGTGGAAAAGACGGTAAGGTGAGAGTCTTCCGTATGGATGAAAATGCAGCTCGTTTACAGAGTACTTGCCGTGGCATTCTTATGCCAGAAGTTCCTACAGAATTATTTGAGGAAATGGTGAAAAAGGTCGTAAGACTTAACCAGGAATTTATTCCTACTTATGAGAGTGGTGCTACTCTTTATGTTCGCCCATTGCTTATTGGTACTAGTGCACAAGTTGGTGTACATCCTTCAACAGAATATTTGTTCACAATATTTGTAACTCCGGTTGGACCTTATTTCAAGGGTGGCTTCTCAACTAATCCTTATGTTATCATTCGCGACTATGATCGTTCTGCTCCTCTTGGTACAGGTATATATAAAGTTGGTGGTAACTACGCAGCTAGTCTTAAGGCAAATGCACTTGCCCATGAAAAGGGATATGCTTGTGAGTTCTATCTTGATGCCAAGGAAAAGAAGTATATGGATGAATGTGGCGCAGCAAATTTCTTCGGTATTAAGAATAATACTTATGTTACTCCAAAGAGTACTTCTATTCTTCCTAGTATCACAAATAAGAGTCTTATGCAACTTGCAGAAGACTTGGGAATGAAGGTTGAGCGTCGTCAGATTCCTGAGGATGAACTTGAAACATTTGAAGAGGCTGGAGCTTGTGGTACAGCTGCTGTAATAAGTCCAATTAGCTATATTGATGATATTGATACCGGTAAGCGCTATGACTTTGGTGCAGAGCCTGGTAAGATATCAAAGAAACTCTATGATACTCTTCGTGCTATCCAATATGGTGATGAAGAAGACAAACATGGTTGGGTCTCAATAGTAATTGATTAATTAACTAAATCACAAAAATACTATGGACAAAATTTCTGGTTACAAAGACAGATCGATAGAATCACTAACAGGTAAATGGGGAAACTCTGCTATTGCTGCCCTTATATATTTTATAATATTTGGGGGAATAGCAATAACATTCTCTTATAGTGATACCTTCATACAGTCAGGTTCGACAATATTACATCCACTTGGCAATATCGTACAGATTTTATTATCACCTCTCGTCTGGGGATTTGAAATATTGTTTCTAAAAAACATACGCAAAGGAGATCAAGAACTAGACCTAAGCATAATGTTTGAAGGATTTAAGGACTATGTTCGAATAATGCTAACCAACCTACTTGTAGGAATATATACACTGCTTTGGATGATATTACTTATCATCCCTGGAATTATGAAGATGTACTCATACAGTATGACCAATTATATCTTATTGGATGACCCTGATTTGAAATACAATTCAGCTATTGAAAAGAGTATGGCAATGATGAATGGTCATAAAATGGATTTATTCTTACTCGATTTGAGCATGATAGGCTGGTTTATCCTTAGTATAATAACATGTGGAATAGGATTCTTATTCCTTGCACCATACAATTTAACAGCTCATGCCCACTTCTATGAAGATCTGAAAGCTGAAGAGCAGCAGAATATTGCCGAATAGAACAAATACAACTACATAATAAGATCGTATCCGAAGTACGCAAAACTACACGGGTACGACCTTTTTTAATTTTATGAATATACATTTATGAGCAAAGGAAAATTACAGAAATTCGCCGATATGGAAAGCTACTCAAATGTTTTCCAATATCCTTTTTCAGTGATAGAACAGGTTCCATTCGAAATGAAAGGACATTGGAGAGAACTATATTTTCATAATGACAACCCTATCGTATTAGAACTAGGATGTGGAAAAGGTGAATATACAGTGGAACTGGCTAAACTCTACCCTGAAACCAATTTCATTGGAGTTGACATAAAAGGTTCACGAATGTGGACTGGAGCAACTCAAGCTATAAACGAAGGATTGACAAACGTAGCATTCTTAAGAACTAACATCGAAATTATAGAACGGTTTTTCGAAAAAGACGAAGTACAGGAGATATGGCTTACATTCAGTGACCCACAAATGAAAAATGTTCATAAGCGATTAACAAGTACATTCTTTATGGAAAGATATCGTCGTTTCCTTGTTAATAATGGTATTATTCATCTAAAGACAGATTCTAATTTCTTGTTTACTTATACACAGTATATGGTTGATGCAAATAAGCTGCCGGTGCTATTATGTACTGAGGATTTGTATCATGATGAGCTGGATTCAGAAACCAGCAAGATACTTTCTATCCAAACTTATTATGAAAGTATGTGGATAGAAAGAGGTCTGAATATTAAGTATATAAAGTTTATTTTACCTCATGAAAACAAACTTATTGAGCCTGATGTAGAGATACCTTTGGATGATTATAGAAGCTATCATAGACCAAAGAGAAGTGGCTCTGAAACAGGTAAGTGAAAAAATGCAAAAAGTTTGTTGATTTAAAAATTTAAGTGTACATTTGCATCATTATATTGCTTAATATGCTTTTAATCGTATAATGATATTTTATGCGATTTATGTATATGATATATAGATTAATTTTACATTCAAGATATACTCATCATTTATGATGAGATTATTTTAATTAGTCGTGTGTGCTTATGCTCGTGAGGGTGTCAGTATACAAAATTTTAAAGTTGAGTTAACTTGATAGTGCATAGTCGTGAGACAATGCACTATTTTTTTATGCGCTCATTGTGTTTAATCAAAAATTATAATTACTTTTGCATAATCAATAAATTATTAGATTATGACATTATATCCAAAACTAATTACAGACGCCCTAGCAACTGTTGTCTATCCTGGCACAAAGAAAAATCTTGTGGAGAGTGAAATGGTTGCTATGGATAATGTACATATTGACGGTATGAAGGTTACCGTCACGCTGATTTTCCCTCGTGACACAGATCCATTTCTCAAGTCTACTTTAAAAGCCGCTGAGGCTGCTATTCATTATCATGTAGATAAAAGCGTAGAGGTTACTATCGAAACAGAATTTAAATCAGCTCCACGTCCTGAAGTTGGTAAACTTCTTCCGCAGGTGAAGAATGTTATAGCTGTAAGTTCTGGTAAAGGTGGAGTAGGTAAGAGCACTGTCTCTGCTAATCTCGCAATAGCTTTGGCTCGCTTGGGATATAAGGTGGGACTTCTTGATACAGATATATTCGGTCCTTCTATGCCAAAAATGTTTGGTGTTGAGGATGCTCGCCCATATAGTGTTAATAAGGATGGAAGACAGCTTATTGAGCCCGTTGAAAAATATGGTGTTAAACTATTAAGTATTGGCTTTTTTGTGAATCCTGATACGGCAACATTATGGCGTGGTGGCATGGCAACTTCTGCTCTTAAACAGCTTATAGCTGATGCTGATTGGGGCGATTTAGACTATTTTATATTAGATACGCCTCCTGGTACAAGTGATATACATCTTACATTATTACAAACACTATCGATTACTGGTGCTGTTATCGTAAGTACACCTCAGAAAGTGGCTCTTGCTGATGCACGTAAAGGCATTGATATGTATCGCAATGATAAGGTTAATGTTCCTATTCTTGGTCTCGTTGAGAATATGGCTTATTTCACTCCAGCAGAATTGCCTAATAACAAGTATTATATCTTTGGAAAAGACGGAGCTAAAAATCTGGCAGACGAATTGGGTGTAGTCTTATTAGCCCAGATTCCTATTGTACAGAGTATTTGTGAGAGTGGTGATGCTGGTGAACCAGCAGCGACCAAGGTTGATACAATCACGGGACAGGCTTTCTTAAGTTTAGCTCAATCTGTTATTACTGTTGTTAACCGTAGAAATAAGGAACAGGCCCCTACAAAAATAGTTACGATTAAGGAATAATTAGTTATATTGCTGTCCGATAAAAAATAAAATAAGCATAAAATTAGGCTAGTTCCATTTGAAGTGAACCCCAAAAGT
>RCMY010000645.1_pt1 | contig 33037 bp, 20 predicted proteins | sample 2041341 | NCBI WGS metagenome assembly RCMY01 (sample SAMN09708234, study PRJNA481090) | Marine sediment metagenome, whole genome shotgun sequencing project. | reverse complement strand
CCCGAAGGCGGTAATCTATGAAACATCCTCAATAGTTTATTAATAACCGTTGTTATTTCGCCAGATTACCGCCTTCGCGGTAAAGACGGGGGGATTAAAATGAATTAAGCGTACGGTGGAGCAACGTATAATACATCGCCTTTTTTAGCCGGGGTTTCAGTTGGGTATGCACCAGTTAAAGCTCCTGCAATAACAATTTTGTTTTGCCAGACCGCAGTTTGGAAGTGACGCAGCTCACTGGGGCGATTTTTTAAAGTACCTCGAGGTTTCCATTTCTTGCCACGTACCTGCTGCTGCTACATTAAAAGTAAGGAGCAAAGAAACACGAACAGTTAAATATGAAATTAAAAGATTAGCCTGTTTCATCACTATTTCTCTGAAATCGTTTTATTAAATTGAGAAAAATATGCGGCAACCGTCGGTGTATTTTTGATATCTAAGATGTAAGTGACTTCAACTAAATCAGAAAAGTCAGCACCACCACCTGATATCGCTTTGTTATTGTAGCGTCCGTTAATGCCGTTATATTTCGTGCTTATCTTATTAGCCAATGTCCAAGCTTTTGATGACAGAAGCTTGTTATTTTCGAGTGTTTTAGTTGAGTAGGTTTTGTCATTGAAACCGGCAGAGCCATTACCTTCTATATTACCATCGGGAATTTTAATGTAAGTTGTTTCATTTTTTACATAGCTCAATGCATTTACGCTCGTTTCTTTTTCATTCCACTCACTATGCTGAACAGTTATGAATTGTTCTTTTGTATAGTTGACGCCATTTTTATTTAGGGCCAATAGCAGCGTTTGAGTAAAATCACTTTGCCCAGCTTCAGTCACCCAAATTCGTCCACCATTTGACAACACACCCATGACTTCTTGAACTGTTTTATTGATAGCAAGGGTTCTTTCGTTATGAAGATCCGCCCAGCGTTTTTTAAATACAGTCTCAAATAATTCATTGGCAGGAACGAATAGGCCAGATTGAATGCCATAGGTACCACTCACAGCAAAGTAATTGAGATCTTTATATTCATTAGATTGAAGTATTAAGTCCAAAGCGGCAATGGTATGCACATCATCAACATCTGTCTTCAGATCGAAATGTAAAAGTAATAAGTCTTTATCTATCTTAAATTTATATTCCGTAGCATTGCCATTTAAAGCGAAAAATATAGCAATGATGAAAAAGAGATATTGTGCTGCGTATTTCATGATCGGCCTCATGGCTACTAATTATGCTTAGTTAAAGCTCAAGTTATTTCTTCGTATGAAAAGAATTCAAAATCGGCGTGATTTTTTTGGCCAGACAAGTCTTGGCAAGCTAAACCAATAAAGGCTCCCGTAAAGCACGGAGAATAACCTTTTTCAATATGCACAACATAGTCGTCAGACAAAATACTGCCATTCAACTCATTGCCAATTTTTTCCCATTTAGGCTTGTCTTTGCTGACATTTGTTGCGAAGAAAAATTGCAGCGATGCACCGTCAAAATCGACTTTGAGCTGTATTTTTTTGAATGCAGATATATCAATAGGCTTTTGAATTAGGTGAGTTGTTTTATTGTCATCACAACTTAAAACATTGAGGAATTTTTTATTTGAATACGCATCGATATCATCACCTGAAATGTATAAATAATAATAGTGAGTGGTATTGTAATAGCATACTAAGCCAGCCATCTGTTGGAAATTTGATGGTGAAAATTCTACGCAGGTTGAAGCAACCGTATGATGAGCTTGAACTCGTCTGGCTAGCATGCTTTGTTCAAAACATGAACTGAGAGACTCTCTGCCATATAAACGTAGGAAAGCCTTTCTATCTGTTTGGCTTGCCCAATCATTGGTAATTGGCACACGTAAACTTTGAAAATTAATATCAATGCTACTTGAATCAAAATTAATGCGGCTTTGAGCTGGCTGAAACTTATGTTCCGTTAATTTTGGTCCTTTTACAAGTGTGCGAGCGGTATTGTTAGTTTGATTGCTCGCTTCATGCTCTAGGTTTTTACCATCAGGAGTTTCGTTATCCAAATACAACCAGTTATCTTTATGCCATGTCACCTTTTCTATGGCAGTCTCTCTTCCTGTTATGCATCGTCCTCGCTCTGTTAGGGGGCGACTGGTAAGGAAAACCATGTACCAATCTGAATTTTGCGTTTCTACAAGATCGGCATGTCCGGTTTTTTGTAAGTAATTGCTGGGAGAGTATTTGGATGTTAGTACTGGGTTGTTAGGATGAATTTGATATGGGCCTAGAAGTGACTTTGACCGCGCTAGAGAAACACAATGATCATAGCTAGTCCCGCCTTCTGCTGTTAGCAAATAATAATACCCATCTTTTTTATAAAGATGAGGTCCTTCCGTTAGGCCATGCTCTGAACCTGTAAATATGTGATGTATTTTTCCAATGAGTTTACGTGTGGTTCGATCGTATTCTTGCAACACAATACCACCAAAAAATTTACTGTTTCTGTGATCAACAAGCATATTGACGAAATATGATTTACCATCGTCGTCGTGAAAAAGAGAAGGGTCAAAACCGCTAGAGTTAATTAATGTTGGCTCGGACCATGGTCCACAAATGTCTGTAGCCGTTACAACAAAATTAGGTGTATCTTTCCAGTCGCCATTAAAGTTTTTTACGACGGTATAAACTAAATAAAAAACACCGTCATTATGGCTTAAGCAGGGGGCCCAAACACCGCAAGAGTCAGGTACACCTTTCATATCTAATTGCGATGTTTTATTTAGAGGGCGAGTGAGTAAAGTCCAATTTACCAAGTCTTTGGAATGATGTATTTGTACACCTGGAAACCATTCGAATGTTGAAGTGGCAATATAGTAGTCATCTTCTACTCTAATAATGCTCGGGTCTGGATTAAACCCTCTCAAAATTGGATTGGATATCATTTTCATTGCCACTCCTGTCTTTGCCTATTGTAAATGTAAGTCATTTACAAATGGTTTAGTCTTAAGCTCGCGATCAAATAGCAGGGGATAGTCAGTACGACCAGGCATTGGCCAATCATTTCTCCATGTATTTGCATCACTAACACCCCAGAAAGTGACTCGTTCAATTTTATCTTGGTGTTTATTAAAGATCTTAAATAATGCTTGGTAACGTTCACCTAGCTCTTTTTCTACTGACGAAGGTAAGCTTTGCGGGTAAGGATTAAAAGATTCTTGTAATGCAAAATTCAGTGAAACATCCGCGCCCATATTGTCTTCTTCGGGAAAGGGAAGTACGGATACATCTAATTCGGTAATCAATACATCTACATTTAAATTACTATAAGCTTTAATTGAGTCTTCAATGTCACTCAATTCAGGGGAAGTAAGCGAGTAATGAGCTTGCATTCCCACGCCATCAATTCGAATACCTTTGCTTTGTAGGCGTTTAACTAATTGCACTACACCACTGCGTTTTTCTGGCTTATATAAGTTGTAGTCGTTGTAATATAATTTCGTATTCGGTGCAGCTTTGGCCGCCATTATAAAAGCTTGATCGATAAAGTCGTCTCCTATAATGGATAACCATTTTGATTCTCTTAATGTGCCATCTTCGTTAAGGGCTTCGTTAACAACATCCCAAGCATCAATTTTACCAGCGTACCTGCCAGCCACTGAATTAATATGGTCTTCCATACGTTTAAGTAATTCTGCTCTGCTTAGTAATGTTCCGTCTTGATGTTCGAATACCCAGTCAGGTACTTGAGAGTGCCAAACTAAAGTGTGGCCAGTAATAAAATGATTATTTTTATTAGAAAATTCAACAAGTGCATCAGCGGCTTCAAAATCATATACGCCTTCTTCAGGGTGAATTCTTTCCCATTTCATTGAGTTTTCAGGCGTAATCGCATTAAAGTGTTTATTTACAAAAGGTAAAACATGACGTTCTGAACCGATAATTTGCTCACGGCTTATTGCCGTACCTATTCTAAACTTATCTGAAAATTGCCCTTTTAACTCTTTAGGCGTGTCGCTCGAATTAAGCGGCTCTGACATAGTAGATGTGTTGTCATTTGAATTCATACATCCTACTAATCCGAATGTAATCGTTGACAGCAACACGATGCTTTTAATAATTTTTTTGTGTTTCATTATTGTAAACCCCTAATTGTAATTATGACTATTACTATACTCTCATAAAGTCTCAAGATTCAACTTTTTTATGAAAAAAAATTTATCACTATCTAAGTTTATAAATTATAAAGGGATTTTATTGTTGTATATTATCAGCCTGTTAAACGAGTAACTCGAAAATATCCTTTAGTTTCAATCGGCAATTTACTTGCTCAAAAAATCTATTTTGTAATTCATCTCAAAAGAATAGTTACACAGTGACAGATATTGCTTTGTTCTAAAGGAAAATGTATTCTTCAAACGTCTAAATAGTCTTAATAACTATATGAATGTGAACGTAAATTATTAAGATTGAATGCCTTTATCATGATCAGCAAGAGTAAAATTATGCCGTACACTTTATTAAATGATTCAAGCGCTAAGCTTGATGAAGAGAAAATTCCTGATAACTGTATCCATAACTTGACGGTGGATAATCTAATTTTTACTCTACACGAGAGTAAGCTAAAGATACTTTTAGTTAAATATAATAGAGGCTTAGCGACTAATAAATGGGGTTTAGTCGGTCATTGGGTTCGGGAAGATGAAAACTTACAAGATGCGGCTTTACGTGTTGTTAAAAAAACAACTAATGTAGATAACCTTTATCTCGACCAATTGGGTGCATTTGGTAATGTGGATCGTTACCCCGGCGGCCGTATTATTACTATTGCTTATTACTCTTTAGTTCGTCATGAAGAAACTAACTTAATCAGCGGTGAGAACGCACTAGAATGTGAGTGGTTTGATGTTTATAAGCTTCCAGAACTTATGTTTGATCATTCTGATATATTATTAGCGGGCTTAAACTTCTTAAAATATAAAGTACGCCATGAGCCTATTGGTTTTAACTTGTTGCCAGAAAAGTTCACCTTACTGGAATTACAAGAAATCTATGAAGCCATTCTAAATAGAACTTTAGATAAACCTAATTTTAGACGCAAAATTCAAAAAATGAATCTGTTGATTAACTGTAAAGAAAAGCAGAAAAAAGTAGCTCACAGAGCGGCTACTCTATATAGATTTGATATTAATGTTTATGAAAAACTTAGAGAGTTTGGTTTTACTTTCGAATTTTAATTATTCATATCCCCTCAACTAACAGACCACCGTCCTTGTCTTTCTTGCATTAAATTCGTTTCGAATTTAATGCCCAGTTTACATAAATTTAATATCTGCTTTACATATGAATAAATTAGATATAGTATTTTGGACTATATCATTATCAAGACATTATTGTTGTGTGCGGAGTATTATGCTAAACGAACAAAGCAAGTTAACAGTGAAAGAAAAAATTGGATATGGATTAGGTGATACGGCAAGCAATATTGTTTTCCAAATGGTCGCTAATTTTATGCTTATTTTCTACACCGATGTGTATGGTTTAAGTGCGGCTGCTGCAGGTACCTTATTATTGAGTGTGAGATTGTTTGATGGATTTACTGATCCAATTATGGGCAGTATCGCAGACAGGACAAGAACGAAGTGGGGAGCATATCGCCCCTATTTACTTTTCTTAGCAGTGCCATATGGCGTTTTGGCTTGTATCGCTTTTATTACGCCAGATTTTGATTCAACAGGAAAGCTTGTCTATGCCTATGTGACCTATGGCTTATTAATGACTTGTTATACCGCTATTAATATTCCTTACGGAGCCTTAGGTGCTGTCATGGTGAGTTCACCTAAAGAAAGAGCTTCTTTGCAGTCGTATCGATTCGCGATGGCAATGGCTGCATTGGTTGTTATCGTATGGGCTCTACCTAAGTTAGTGACATATTTCGGTGAAGGAGATGATCAATTAGGTTATCCATTAGCAATGGCTTTTTTGGGAACACTTGCTGCCATATTCTTTATCTTTTGTTTCAAAATGACAAAAGAAGAGTCACTACCACCCGTTGAGAAAAAACAACATAGTGTTTTTACTGAATTCTTTTTGCTCTTTAAAAATGATCAGTGGGTTATTATCGCGGCAATCAGTTTAGCAACGTTAACCTTAATTGGTATTAGAGCTGCGGTAGCTCCTCATTACATCAAGTATTATGTGGGTGAAGAGTCATTAATATCTTCTTTTCTGACAGTCGCTGCAATAGGGTCTGTTTTAGGTGCTGTATCAACAAACTTTTTAACTAAATATTTTGAAAAAAAGATATTGTTTCAAGTAGCAATTGTCATTGTCATTATTTCACATAGTCTATTTTACGTGGTAGATACAACTTATCTAAGCGCCATCTATATTATTTATTTTATTGCCAATTTTGCCCACATGATGATTACGCCAATCATGTTCTCAATGGTCGCGGATACGGTTGACTATGGGGTCTTAAAGATAGGCAAACGTTTAACTGCCATTACCTTTTCAGGACATTTACTATCCATAAAATTTGGCTTTGCCATTGGTGGCGCCTTAGCTGGATGGATCTTAGCAAGTTACAGTTATGTGCCAAATCAAGCGCAATCAGAAGAAACCCTATCCGGTATTCTACTCGCATTTGCAGGTATACCAGTTATTTGCATGGTTATCAGTTTGTTGCTTATTAAAAAATACAAATTAACAGAGCTTGAAGTGATAAAGATTCAGAGCACATTAGATAAATAGCCTAGTGAACGCAGTTAAGCCTAAATCCCTAAACACCTTAAACAGTTATGTGATTTTATAGCGCATAGGACCATATAACTAAGCAATAACATTGAGAAAATAGAGCATAGGAAAATGTATGACACGTAAAATTCAAGCTAAAATTGACCCCACTGAACCATTGAGCGATGCAGAAAAAATACAACAGTTGGATCTAAAACGGGCTAATTCTTTAGAAGAAAATAACGCGCCGCTTGTTGAGCATATGTATACGGCAGATCCTTCAGCTCATGTATTTGAGGGTAAAATTTATGTTTACCCATCTCATGATATCGAAACAGATAATAGTATTAATGATAATGGTGATCATTTTGCTATGAATGATTATCATGTTTTGTCACTTGATCCGAATGATTTTACTCCAACAGATCATGGCGTCGCATTATCACTTAATGACGTTCCGTGGGCGAGTAAGCAAATGTGGGCTCCCGACGCTGCTCATAAAGATGGGACGTATTATTTCTATTTTCCAGCAAGAGATAATGACAATATTTTCCGTATAGGTGTCGCGTCAAGTTCATCACCGACAGGTCCATTCACCGCCGAGCCTGATTTCATTCAAGGTACTTTCAGTATCGACCCTGCAGTATTTGAAGATGATGATGGCAGCTATTATCTCTACTTTGGTGGGTTGTGGGGAGGCCAATTGCAAAATTGGTACAACAACCAATTTAATTCTGAGGCTAAGTACCCAAAAAATGATGAGCCCGCCTTAACGGCTAAAATGGCTAAGCTGTCAACTAATATGCTCGATCTTGCTGAAGAAGTAAAAGACATTGTCATAATTGATGAACATGGTGAAACCATTACGGTAGGTGATAATAATCGACGGTTTTTTGAAGGGCCTTGGGTACATAAACACAATGATGTTTACTACTTTTCTTATTCTACAGGTGATACTCATAAAATTGTGTATGCAACGGGTAGCTCGCCTTACGGACCATTTACTTACCAGGGGGTTATTTTGAACCCTGTATTGGGTTGGACGAACCACCATTCAATCACTTTATTTGAAGGGAAATGGTACTTGTTTTATCACGACAGCAGTTTGTCAGGAGGAAAGACTCACTTGCGTTGCGTCAAAATGACAGAATTAATTCATGACGAAAATGGGATTATTGAAACTATCGACGCTTACAAAAATTAACAAAAATTTTCCTTTTGAATTCTTATGGTCATTAAGAAAATAAGATTTTATTGCTATCTATAATTCTTGTGAATTTACAGGTGCTAGTTGTTATACCGCGTGGGATATAGCTTAAACAGTATCTAGAATTTTGCCGAATCAAAGATGATCACATTGTTAATTCAAAAAATTCTTATTGTCAAAGTGAATATAATGTGATAAAAATGTTATTGTCAAAATGACAAGAAGAAGCGAGCGGACAAAACAAAGATATAAAAGTAGAAAATTACGAGTTTTTATATCAGGTCAATGGTCGAAGTATTTTGAACCACTAACCAAAAACAATAAAGCTAAGAACACGTCAAATTTGGCGTAGAAAACACACAATTAGGAGAATACACAATGAGCTTACAAAGAAGAACTTTTCTAAGCGCCTCTGTAAGAACTGCCTTGTTTGGCACGACAGCTCTTCTCACAGCAGCCACAAGTCAATATGCCGTCGCACAAAGTGTTGGCGAAGAAGAAGCAGCAGCCGCCGAAAAAGCGGCTGAAGTTATAGAAGTGAAAGGTATTCGTGGTGCACTAGCTAACGCAGCTGAAATTAAACGTGAATCATCAACATTTGTGGACTCAATTACCGCATCTGACGCAGCTGCCATTCCTGACTTGTCAGTTGCTGAGGCACTTTCGCGTATACCAGGTCTTACTGTTTCTCGTTTTACCGCTGGTGGAACAGCGGGCGATTTTCCTTCTCCAGAAGGTTCAGGTAACTTAATTCGTGGTCTTGGTTTTATTCGTTCAGAATTTAACGGACGCGATGCGTTTTCAGCAAACGGCGGCAGAGCTCTAGATTGGTCTGCTGTACCTCCACAACTTATTGGCCGTGTAGACGTTTTCAAAAACCAACAAGCTGACCTTATTGAAGGCGGTATTGGTGGAACAATTAACCTACAAACACTTGCACCATTTGATAATGAAGACGGTATAGCGCAAATTTCTGTTGATACTGTTTATACTGATATACGCGAGGCATGGAGCCCGACATATAGCGGCGTATTTGGTAAAAACTTTACTACCGATAACGGCAAGTTTGGATTTGTAGGCTCATTTTCTTCATCTGAATTACAGTCAGACATTAATGGTTACCAAGCAGGTTCGCTTACTCCTCGCGATAATATATCGGCCTCTAGTTTTGCTGAGGGCCAAGGGGTAACTGACCCTGTAGGCACTGTCGCTTTGGCACCTGGTTTCAACTTACGTACAAACGAAGTTGACCGCGAAAGAGAGAGTTACTACCTTGCTGGTCAATGGCGAAGTGCTGACGACAATCTTGAAGTATTGGTTAAATACGTAACCGTAGAAAATGAGACCAATGGTCTTGAACGCACCTCTGAGTGGTTTAATGACGCAGAGACTGTGAGATCAGGAGGGGTAGAGATTAGTGATTTGATTGTGTCACCATTTACGTCAGGTGGTATCCCTAAATGCAATGGAAGCAACGAAGAATTTGCTGGCGAATGTGACGAGCTAATCCCCGTTACAGGTGGTTTAATGGAAGAAGGCCTGATAACAGATGATTTTAGAAGCTGGGCTGGCGCGTACGGATTGCGAGTGTCTAACCTAGGCATAGGTAAGCAGGAATATTCAAAAACTGATGATGTCAGTGTTAATGTAAAATGGCGTGCTACCGACCGATTGGTTGTTGAATTTGATGCCCATAGAACAACGGCAGAAGCGTCTTTCGAAGAACAATGGATTGGTGTAAATACATTCTTAAACGTGTTTTCTCGTCCTAGTTTAGATAACCCATATTTAGAGTTTTCTGTTGATCCGCGTACTAACATAGCTGAGGGTAACCGCCGAGACGGTGGCACGGTTCAAGTTCCGTACTTAGCGCCTACTAGTCCATCAGACCCTGCTGGTTCTTATATTGGTTTTGCAAACGACTCATTTCGTGAAGGCGAAGGCGATTTGCAGGCAGTTAAGCTTGACGTTGAATATGATCTTGACAACTCAGACGGTTGGTTTCAGTCTGTCAAAATGGGTGCACGCTACTCTGAACGTGAACAAATCAACAAAGAAGCAGGTAGTAACTGGAAAGGCGTCACCCCATTATGGAACGGGGGCGTAGCGCCTTTAAATTCGTTAGAGCAAAATATTTACGATGAAGTCGATTTCAGTGATTTCTTCCGTGGTGGTGTGGTAGGTGGTGAAAATACCACACTACTTTATGCTAATGCAGACATGTTGCGTAACCCAGCGTTATTCTACGATTACTTGCAGGCTGAGCCCGATTTCGCGACATCAATCTATTCGCCCTTCGCGGCTGATACTGATCTTAATCCTGAAAATCCACCTAATTCGGACCAATTGCGTCGCACAAGGGATGGTAACTATACCAAAATTTATGCGCCAGGCGGTATTTCAGATGTTGTTGAAGAGACCATCAACTTGTATGCCATGGTAAAATTTGCTCAAGATTTTGACAATGGAATGTGGATAGAAGGTAATGTAGGTTTACGTTATGTTAAAAACACATTGGGTTCAAATGGGAGGCTTAGCTATAACGAATTCGGCATAGATAGACAAGAGCTTAACGATCCCGAGCAATTTCCTCTTTACACGCAAGAAGTGGAAGATCGCGATGAAATAAATGACTTTTTGCCTGAGACAGAAGCATATTTACAAACAGCAGACTCTGTACGAAGAGTTGACGTAAAAGATGAGCATTGGTTACCTTCATTAAATGTTAAATTGAACCTTAATGACGATATGCTCATCCGCTTTGGTGCGAGCAAAGGTGTTACTCGTCCAAACATGTCAGATCTGAGTGCTACTCAGACAATAAGCGCCAAGACAAGTGTTGAACGTTTTGCGAACCTTGATCCCAATGATCCGAATGTTGGTATTCCTCGTGGTTTAGTCAATGGCACCTTACAAAATATCCGCGTAAATGGCGGTAACCCTGACCTTGTAGCAACTACAGCGAATAGCTTTGACCTTTCATATGAATGGTACTTCGAAACCGGCTTTGTTACCTTTGGCGTGTTTAAAAAAGATATTGAAAACATCGTGCAATATGGCGTGCAGCCAATTGACACTATTAACTTAGACAACACACAAGTTAATGTTAACTTCAACGGTCAACTTAATTTAGCCGAAGCTAAAATTAAAGGTTTTGAAGTCGCTTATCAAGATTTCTTTACTGAGTTACCGGGTATATGGGCAAATTTTGGTCTTCAAGCCAACTATACCTTTGTTGACGCGTCGGCAACACCACCGCCACGATTTTTAGATGCTGATGATGATGGGGTACCTGATTCGGCTGATACTACGTTCCGTTTCGGTTTAGATAATCTGCTTGGGCAATCAGAGCACACAGGTAACCTAATTGGTATTTATCAAGATGATAAGTTAGAAGTTCGTTTAATTTATAACTATCGTTCAGAGTATCTGAATTCATATCGTGACTTTGTAACGGGTAACCCAGTTTTCCAAAAACCCACTGGATTTTTTGATGCGTCTGTTAGATATCACTTTACTGACAATCTAACGGCGAATTTTCTAATTGCCAACATCACTGATGAGGAGAATCAGTCAGAAACACAGGTTGACGAAGCTGGCACTCGTTACCAACGTTCTAGCTTTTTGAATGACCGCCGTATGCAAGTAGGCCTAACTTATAAGTTTTAATTTGAGCTGTTATTAAGCATATATAAGTAAAAAAGGGAGAGGTTAACCTCTCCCTTTTCATTTTAATTAGTGTTGTATAATTAGCGTCTGGCTTTCATCACTTATTCATTATTTTGCTGCAATCGCAAAATAAAAATAAAATTGTCATAGGCAGTGTCGCTATCGATGATATCCTTTTCAACGAACGTATTGTTAATATCTTAATCTGGATAGTCAGCCATGACCACGAGTGTTGCAAGCACGCCTACATTTAGAAGTAATATAAGAAGAGCATTAAAAGCCAATATTTTCCCTGGCTTGGTTCTGCAAATGTTTGCTTTATTAATTTTGCTTAGCTATTTTTATTGGCCCGCCGCGCAAAGAGCATTTGTGTTATTGGGTAACTTAAAGCAAAGCTATGGCAGTTTTTATGCCGTTGTTTCCACCTCAATTTTTGGTGGGCTATTGCCTTTTTTGGTCATGTATTTCAGCGGCAAAATTGCTCATCAATTTGGCCGCCAAATACTCTTTTATTGCCTACTATGGGCGCTAATGGGTTGGTTAGTGAATAGTTTTTACGAATTGCAAATTATGTTGTTTGGTGACAATGCTGACCTTCTCACAGTAATCAAAAAAACGGCTTTAGACCAATTCGTATTTAGCACATTATTAACATGCCCAATGTTAACCGTCGCCTATTTATGGCGCGAAAACGCTTTTAGCTGGTCGCACACCAAAGCTCACCTTAATAGACGCCTACTACTGGTCAAAATTCCTACCACAATAATTACCAACTGGCTTATTTGGATACCAGCGGTATTACTCATTTATACTATGCCTGCTAACTTGCAAATCCCGCTTTTCAATTTGGTCTTGTGCTTTTTTGTGTTGCTGTTAACCATATTGAATGTTGAAGATACACCGCAAGAGTAAAATAAGACTTCATAAAATACAAAGCAAAAAAAACCAGTTTGCACGAAAGCAAACTGGTTTTGTGTTTCTACATATAATTATTCAGGTTTGTATATTTTGTATTCACCAGATGCATGTAGTAGGGAAAACATATGTAACATTCCATCATAGTATCGATATAAACCAGTTGGCGCGTCTTGCTCCCACAAATATCTGAGCATGTCGGTGGCAAAAGGTTTATCGCTGGCTGTTGCCCCAAATCCATTCATAGCAGTACGGCCATGTCCGCGATAAGTGATGCCAGGTTCTCTGCTCCCATCTACTTCGTAAATGGCAATGAAGTCTCCTAAAGAACTAACTTCGTTGTCGAAGAAATCCACTTGACGGTCTACCAGCTCTTTCATTTCAGCACTTTCGCTTATCCAATAATAGTCCAACGCTAAGTTGCCCATTACTCGATATGAGTCATATGCGCTTTTGTGGCTATTGCTGTTAAAGTCGGTGTACTGAGGCGCGCCTTCGTGGCTTGCGTAGTCACTAAACAATCCTGTTACTGGGTGTGCGGCCTTAGTCAGGTACTCTCGGCTAATTGCCGCAACTTCGTGCCAGTAGTCATTATCTTCATCTGCCCACAACGCCCACAATTCATAAAACGCGGGTAGGTGGTAAGAAGGATCAGTAAAACTATCAATGTTGGGCGTGGTGACAAATTCAATTTGTTTGTAAACGGGGTGCATCATATACCGTGTGCTGTCAGATTTTGTGTAAATCATGTCATGCAATATGGCATTTGCTTCCACCTTATAATCGAAGATACCGGTGCTGCTGCCCCAACGGTTGTTGGCCATAAACAGTGCCATGGCAAAATACTCTTCACCGTCTGGCGCAGGGTTCGTTGCAAGCGGAGCGTAAGGAGCTACCGCACTAAGACGCCACGCAAAAAATTTATCATGCGGGCCAGATGTATTTTGCATTTTGTCTTTGGTGAACCTCCAGAGTCTGTTGAATGTATCTTGATCGTCCATCATTACAGCGATGAACATACCGTATGACATGCCTTCAGAGCGGATATCGTTAGAATCTACTGCTTTGATAAAGGCCATATCGTCACCAACACCGTAAAGTAACGTTGTGTTTGATTGAGGCACTGGCTCAGGCTGCTTGCCAGTAAGTATGACTTTGACGTTATCAACTTGTATGTCTCCATCAATTTCAATTGTCTTTCCGCCAGCAATAAATTGCATGCCAATACCACGCAACTGAGTGAAGTCAAAGCTATCACTAATATAACCAAAATTTGCACTAGCACCGACATCTGTGAAAGTAAAAGTAGCAAACTCATCTGCAGGACGACCAGATACCGAGGCGTATCCTATAAAACCAGGTTGATAGTTAGCGTCTTCAATAACGAGCTGGGTGATCAGGTTTGCGTCGTTGATATAAGCGGCTGGAATTTTCACATCAAAAGAAATAGTTGCACCTGCTGTAATATCTACTGCATCAAACTGTTGATACTTCACAGTAAAGCTATCTGCACTACTTGCCCATGTTGGGGCAATATTCAAGCTGCCTTGTTGCTCAGATAGAACGCCTTCAACTGCTGAACCATTATCTGCTGAGAACGACCAATTGTTGATACCATTATTAAACTCGTCAAAAAATACAAGCTCATCAGGTGCTGACATTATAGGAACACTAATGGTCACTTCGTCGAGAATAATATCTCCAGTCACTTCAACAGGTTTACCGTTCGTGAGGAATTGAAAACCAATGCCTGTTAACTGAGTAAAATCAAACCCTTCAGCAATATACCCATAATTTGTCTCTGGGCCTATATTATCGACTGAGACAGTTATTCTGCCATTTTGTGCAATTGCACTGTAAGCAAAAAATCCAGGATTGAAATTCGCATCTTCAATCACCAACTGAACCGCCATGCTGCCATCTGTAATATAATCGTCAGCCACTTCTAACTCGTAAGAAATGGTTGCACCAGCCGTTATATCAATCGCAGAAAATTGGCGATACTTAACAAATAACGCGTCGCCGCTGCTTTGCCAAGTTGGGGTAACAACTAACGCTTCATCGGCAATAGAAAGCGCAGCAGATGCAGGTGTACCGTTGTCGCCGCCAGCTTCCCAGCCCGTTAGATTTTCGTCTTCAAACCCAGCATAAAACTGAACATCACCCTCATTACCAGAACTAGGAATAGTGTCTGGCACCAACTCAAACAATTGTGCATAGGTAGATTGAAGCTTTTGTGCAGATTGTTCAGGGGTGGCAAGGCCATGCTCTACAAAAAAATTAGGATACTCACCTGTGTGGTAAGCAGAATTTTCGGAGAAGGTTTGAGCAATGTCGTCATCTATTTCTTTGAACTGGAAACGCCACACGAAATCACTTTGCTTAAATCTTGCTCGTCTGTCTTGAATAAGAATTAGCGAACCTTCTAGTTGAGCAGACTCCTGGTTGCCTAACTGAGTCAAACTTAAACCACCTGATTCGACTTCGGAAGCTGGGTTTTGCGATGTCACATCAAGCAGAATATTTTCAACTGCTGCACCGTCATTTTTCACTGTTACCGCAAATTCATATTTGAACTCAAAACGGCTGACCCGAGACTTATCCGTTAATGTGAGTTTTTCAACAACAATCTCTGCGATAGCCGCATTAGATAGTGCTAAGAACGAAAAACCTAGTATCCAGCTTTTTTTATTCATTATATTAACATTCATACTGCCCCCTGATGAGACTTTTTACGACTAACCAAACACAGGCCAAAGCCCATAATAAGTAAGCTTAAGTATGCAGGCTCAGAGACTACTTGAGACACTACTTCGAAGTTACCGCTTTGTAAGACATCAAAATTGTTGGCGTCGTATATTTCAAATGCTTGATTGAAACTTAGGTTACCAGCAGCACCAAGCCACTCAAATGAGACTGTCAGCCCGCTTAACATGTCGCCAACTTCTAGTGGAGTAGAAAATGTTACGCCATCTACTAGTCCCGGCTCAATAGCGCCAAAGAAATCATCTGGGTCGGCGGCAAAAAAATCCCAATCGGCTGGTGTATTTATCAAAGAGATATTTTGAAACAGGCCAAATTCAAAGAATAGGGTGAAGGCTTCAATAGGCGTGGTTCCATCGTTAGTTATCTTATACTCGGCTACGTAAGTATTATTTGACTGTTGACTGACATCAGCCTCTATTAATGCTGCACTGGCGTTCCAACTAGCCAACAATAAAAATAACAATTTTAATCTTTTACACATAGGTAATTCACTCTTTTGTTAGTACATTATATAAGTTCTCTGCAGGCTTTTACCGAGTCTGCAAGAAAAGGCATAATCCCATTTCGCGTTTGCAAAACATGGCCTAAGTGAATTCTAAACCGAAACGTTTTAACAAAAAATCAACATTTATGTAAAAAAACTATTTCATAACTCTAAAGATAAGAAACATAAAAAAAAGGGAGCGAACCTACCCAAAAGACTATGAAAAATGCACTTGGATAGAGTGAAAAAAATTGGTAATTTTGGGAGCTGATAAGTTTAGACGTAATTAATTTCAGTTTACTAATACCACTAATTCTTGTCAGCGCTGGTAAGCGCGGTTTAGAAATCGAAATTAGTCCCACTGATTTGCAAATGATCACCGCCGCTAAGTTTGCGCAATTAGTCTAGGGGTATCACTAACTTCAGCGATATTGATAAGATCGTAATATTATTTAACGGTTGTGGCTAAACCCTTGTTTTGGCGGTATTGCTTAGGTGTTACGTCATAGTGTTTTTTGAAAATTGCATACATATATTGAAGTGACGGATACCCACAATGGGTGGCAACGCTGAGTAAACTCTTTCTGGTGTTTTTCAGCATTTCGCAGGCCGTCTCAAGTTTTTCATTATGAATTTGAGTATGCACGCTATGTCCACATTCCTCTGCAAATCGTTGTTCTAAGTTCGAGCGAGAAATACCGACAAATTCGAGCACTTGATCAACTTTAATTCCTCGGCAGGCCTTTTGTCTTATATAGTGTATTGCTTGTATAACGTATGGGTCTTTTAGCGCTTGAAAGTCGGTTGATTGGCGTTGAATAACACCAATTGGTGGCACTAATATACGAGTGGGCGTAAGACACACTTTTACTACATCGTAGCTTAGCTTTCGCTCTAATCTTCTATGCAGTAACTTTGCCGCCTGAAAGCCCATTTCAAAACAGCCTTGACTAACAGAGCTTAAGCTAACTCTACTTAAATTTCGCGCAATATCATCATCATCAATTCCGATTATGGAAACTTGCTCAGGGACTAATCGACCTAAATGTTCGCACACTTGTACTAAGTGACGGGCGCGGGCGTCTGTCACTGCTATTATTCCTACAGGCGTGGCCAATTTTTCAATCCATTGTGCAAGTAGATCCATATTTTCATGCCATGTTTCAGGACGCGTATATTGCCCTCGATAAACTTCGCACTTAAAACCATTGTTTGCAGTAACTGATAAAATGGCTTGTTCACGTTCTTTTGCCCAGCGATGTTTACCCGTTACTTGATCTATAGGCAAACCATAAAACGCGAAGCTTTCAAGTCCTTTTTGTTTTAAATGTTCAAATGCAGCGCTTACCAAGGCAACATTATCAGTGGCGACGTAAGGGACATTTGGGTAATTAGATTCATCAAAATAAGAGCCTCCTACACCTACAATAGGTAAACTTGAATGCTGCAACGCGCGCTGAATATCAGGGTCGTCGTAATCAGCAATAATACCGTCAATTTCCCAGTTTTGCAGATTGTTAATACGCGCTAGACAATCCTCTTCTAAGTAAACATCCCAACTGACTTTTGATGAATGCAGATAATGACCTATGCCTTCAATAACTTGACGGTCGTAAATTTTATTGGCATTAAATAACAGGCGAATATTATGTCTTTTTTGTTCTGGCATAACGACGTGTTCCTAATAATATTGATACGCTAAATTATTTTCCTAAGCCTAGTCCAGGCTAAGTAAGGATATCTGCTATTCAATATACGTAGATGTAAATTGTAATTTAATGCTAACTTAGATATGCCACGTACGACTATGCTACAAATAAATAACATAAAAATAACAAAATTATGTAATTTGTTTATGAAATTCTGTAACTGCGTGACGAGTCGATTTTATAGATGATACTCATAATGGCGTTTGTTTTGTTGGCCTTTCACAGATTTTAGTTTCCGAAAACCTAGTGTTCTTTAGTCGCGGGGTAGTTCACTCATAGCAAATTCACCAACTAAAAAATGGGTAAGCCTGATATTCCCATTACAAGTATCCAAGTAGCAAAAAACATTTTTAGCTTCATTGGCGAGAAAAAAAAGACCACGTGTTTAGCAATTAGGCCTCCAATTATTGCTCCTGCACCGGCAAAAATAACCACTTGCCAATAAACCGCCTTAGACACAAATAAATGATAATAAATACCGCTTTGAACGGTAAAGGCAGACAATATTACGGCCAATGCGATTGCAAAGCTAATATTGAACCCACGCAAAATTAGATAAACAGCTACTAATTCACCTACCCCAACAGACAAACAAGCGGTAATTACGCCACCAAAAAAACCAGTAGCCGCCAGCAGTATTAAATCTATGACAAGTAGATGTCGCGTTGACGCACTTCTATCCATCAAGAAAATTGACCCAAAGATGGCCACGGCTAGTACTATTGAAAATATTCCAAAATATAAAGATAGTCCTTGCTGCACGATGTTGATGTACTCGCTTAATGCAAACTGCGCCAACAGAATACCTAGAATAGAGGTAGGGACGCACACTAACAATCCTTTTGGTAAATGCTGCCAGTCATTAGCTGATTGAGAGAGTAAACCTGAAGATTTCTGCAGACCTTTATAATGCTGATACCAAGAGATAGCGCCAGCAGTCATACCAAAACATTGTATGGCGAAACTAGTTGCCACAATGGTTTCGCTAGTAAAGGAAAGTTGATTGAAAAATGGTACAAACACCACGCCACCGCCTGCGCCTGTAGCGCTAGCAAATATAGCACCCACAATCCCCATTAAGAAAAATCCACCGTACTGGTCGATACTGGCGAAGCTACCACTTAGCAGAAGTAAGCAAAGCCAGACAATAATGAGGAAACTTTTAATACGGTGGTGCTTGAGCATTAAGGGTAATCGCGCTAACAATGTAAAACCTTTCTTAGGTGTCGTCGTTGCAAGTAATTAAAATGCGACTATAAATAAACGAATCAGCAATTATACTCAAGGCAAAAGAATATGATAGTCACGACTCAAGATATTGATAAAAAGTGTAAGTAGAATAAACGACAGATTTGAGCTATTCAACAGGTGCTGATCTTGCTGGTTAAGGATGATTGAACTGACTTTTGTAATAGGTAAATGGCAGAGAAGGTTTGAATGTGCTAGCGCGAGGGGAAGCTTGACTATACGCTCACTCAAGCGCGTGACAGCACTAAGGCGACAATGATGTGGACTATGGGCAACTGACAGTTATAGACTCAGGCTTATCAGTGATGTACCTAATATTGGCTATACGCAGTGTAGCTTCCGCATTGGATGTTAATGAAAATGGCACTCTCACGCGTTCAAAATCAACACCTTTTTTAGCGAAACATAACAAATCAATGGATATTGTCGTCCACTCTTTACTTTCAGCCGTCGGTAAATAAGGGGTCAGTGGTATATCACCACAGTAACCACCAGCAGCGTTACAGCTTAGAGATATATTTACATCACCTAAAGGAGCGGCTATTGTGCGTGCGTCAAACTGCAAAACACCGTCTTGACCAAGATACCTCATCAAGTCATGGTCGTATGTTTTTGAGCTTATGCCCAAGGTTGCTTTTGAAGCGCCTGACCAATGAAACTCTTGAGAGTCGCCTTGAACATTTTTGTCAGCTTCCATTATTGACGCCACATCGGTTTCTGTACGAGATGAATTTAGGTACTGAATTGAATTTTTATCGTCTATCATCAACTGCCATGGCTCTGCGATTTTTCCTACCAGTAAGTCATATGGCGCTTCTAAATCTAGTTTAATAACGTTGTCATTCACTATATCAAGTACAGCTAATTCAGAGGTATCGGTATAACGTAAACCATAACCGTAGGCAAACAATGGTTCATAATTATCATCTTTGACATTTAAAATATTTTGTGACGCTTTTTTAGGCCAACTAAAGCTAAGTGTTCCTTTAAAGTCGTGTTGAATACGGCCAAGCTCATCACTAAATAATACATCGGCAACCGCCTTGCCTTCGGAACCAGGAAGCCACGCAGCAACAAAAGCATCAGCGGCGTTGATTTCGCGATTTACCCAAAGTGGTCGCCCGCTTAAAAATACGGCGACAATAGGAATGCCATCGGCCTTTAGTTTTTCTAATAATTTGGCGTCTTTATCAGAATACGGAGAATAGGCCAGCGTTTTGACATCGCCAAACCATTCAGCATAAGGTTTTTCACCAAAGACAACAATTGCAACGTCAGGTTTCGTTTTGTATTCACCACTAACAGAATGCTCTACACTACCATATGCTGCTTCTACGGTAGTTCGTATGCCATCTAAAATCGTTGATGCACCAACAAAATCCTCTTTAATAACTTCAGTACCTTGCCAACTTATTGTCCAGCCTCCTGCTTGTTTAGCCATATTGTCAGCACCGTCTCCAGCGACTAAAATGTGTTGATTCGGTTTTAATGGTAGTGTGCTCTTATTGTTTTTAAGCAAGACCAGTGACTCTCTTACCGCTTGACGAGCAACTTCTCGGTGTGACTCTGCACCCATCAGTTCGCTTTTTCCTGCATAAGGACGTAAACTAGGGCGTCCTTTTTCAAATAAACCTGAGCGAAATTTAACGCGTAAAATTCGGCTTACAGCATCATCAATGCGTGACATTGGAATAGCGCCAGAATTTACGTCAGCAATAGTATTTTCAATAAAGGCTTTATAATCTTCTACCACCATGAATAGATCGATACCGGCGTTAACCGCCTGCGCACAACTGTCAGTTGTACAACCTTTTACATTAGCATGAGCATTCCAGTCTCCAACCACAAAACCATCAAACCCCAGCTTTCCTTTTAGTACGTCAGTGATAAGGTATTTGTGACCGTGTAGTTTTTCACCGTACCAACCATTGTGACTTACCATGACTGACTGGATACCAGCTTCCAGCGATGGAAAATAAGCCGCCGCTTGCAATCGGATTAGATCTTCTTCGCTAAGTAAATTATCACCTTGATCGATGCCATTATTGGTGCCGCCATCCCCAACCCAGTGCTTGGCCGTAGCATAGACATGTTGTTCATCAAGAAAAGAGTCTTCACCCGCTATACCTTGAACACCTTCGGTCATTGCTTTTGCATATTGAGCAACAATGCTTGGATCTTCTGAATAACCTTCATAGGCTCTTCCCCAGCGATCGTCACGAACAACTGCTAAAGTAGGAGCAAATGTCCAATCAATCCCGGTGACCAATACCTCTAAAGCGGTGACTTTGCCTATTTTTTCGAGCAACTCAGGATTGTTTGCGGCACCAAGACCAATATTATGTGGAAATATTGTGGCGCTACCGAACTTATTATTACCATGAACGGCATCTATGCCGTAAGTCATAGGGATTGCTAAACCGCCCTCAGAGGTATCCATAGAGGCATCATAAAGCACATCCATATACTCTACCCATTCTTGAATAGACGCGTGACGCTTACCATGTAAAAAGGTTCCGCCACCATTTAATACTGAACCAAGATGATATTTTTTAACTTCTTCTGGGGTCACCCAGGTAATTTCAGCCTGGGTCATTTGTCCCACTTTTTGAGCTAAAGTCATTTTTGCAAGCAGATCTTTAACACGCTGCTCTACCTCTACACTTTTTGTAGCGGGTTGAGTTAGGGTTGGCCAGAGGTTGATATCATGGGCTGAGTGTTCCGATTTTAGGTCAACGTTATTATTCGAGCACGCAGACAAAATAACGACGAATAGCGCTGCGCCATAATATGAAATAGGATTTCGGGTCAAGTAAATGTTTTTTTTCATCATTAACCTTCCATTTCCTCTAATTTTTTACCTTTAGTTTCATGAACGCACTTAGCGACAAAACCAATAGAGATAAAAGCAAACACCATATAAATACCGTACGCACCCGCTAAACCGATACTACCTAGTAGTATTGGAAAAGTCATCGTAATCGCAAAGTTTGCCGTCCATTGTGCAGAACCACTTACCGCTAAACCAGAACCACGTATTTGATTAGGGAACATTTCGCCTAACATAACCCACATAACAGGCCCCCAAGATAAGTTAAAGAAAAACACGTATGCATTTGCTGAAACTAATGCTGTGCTACCCATATCGCCTAACATCAAGTTACCTTGTGCATCAGTGCCTGCTTGTGCAAAGCAGTACACTAACAGAGCCAATGAAAATGCCATTCCTATTGACCCAAGTAGTAGAAAGGGTTTACGACCTATTTTGTCAATTGTCAGTAAAGTAATGACACATGCAGCTATACTTACCCCACCACTGATAATATTAATCATCAAAGCGTCAGCCTCAGAAAAACCAACGGCTTGCCACAAAACAGCTCCGTAATAAAAAACAACATTAATGCCGACTAATTGTTGAAAAGTTGCTAAGCCAATACCAACCCAAACAATGGTTCTCAATTTTTTAGTTTTATCATCAATTAAATCGGTTAACTTCGGCTCGTGATGATCAGCAGAAACAGAATCATTAATGTCGGTAATCATTCTTGCTGCTGATTTCTCACCAAATAACTGCGTTAATACTTTTTTAGCGCAGGCATGGCGCTGTTTCATCACTAAGTAACGTGGACTTTCAGGAATAAAGAAAAGCGCGATTAAGAATAATAAGGCAGGGACTAATTCAATCCAAAACATCCAGCGCCACGCTTCAAAATCTAACCAAAGTAAAGTAGTAGAAGAACCAGCAATATCTGCTAAGTAATAGTTACTAACAAAGGCTGAGAACAAACCAGAAATTATGGCGACTTGTTGAATAGATGACAACATGCCGCGATATTTCGCTGGAGCGATTTCACTGATATAAGCCGGAGCTAATACTGAAGCAGCACCAACGGCTAAGCCGCCAATAATACGATAGAAAACAAATCCTAATGAAGTAGTCGCGATACCTGAACCAAAAGCACTAATAATGAATAAAATAGCGGTAACAAGAAGAAGGGACTTTCTGCCATATTTATCGGCTAAACGCGCTGCGGCAAAGGCACCTGCAGCACAACCAAGTAACATACTGGCGACATTAAATCCTGTCCCTACACTGTCAGAATTAAAAGCTGCTTTTAATCCATCAACCGTTCCGTTGATTACGCCACTATCAAAACCAAATAGAAAGCCACCAATGGTTGCTACACAACTTATCAATATGATCAATAATAGATTTTGTTGTTTGTCACCATCGTTTATTGATGCGTTTTGTGCCGTATGATCTTCAGCGGCCAACGTGGTCTTCTTTTGCATTATTTACTCCTGATTATTTTTATTATTATTTATAGATGACTGTTTAAAGATTTACGTTAGTTTTCAATACTTTGTTACTACCTAACTTGACTCCTTGTCCTGCACCAAGAGAAACCTCAAGACGACCAACATACGGTTGTAAATTACCTTCATTATTAACGTAAGTGAGTTTTTTAGCTGGTATAACAATTAAAATTTCTTGCTCACTTTTTGCTAAAATACTGATATGTTTGAAACTAACTAGTTGACGTATAGGTGTTTTAACAGGTGCGTCAGGCATTGAAATATAAACTTGAACCACTTCATCAGCGACAAAATCAGAAGCATTTGTTACATTAGCTGATAAGGCTAATTGCTTTTTTGAAGACACAGAATACCTTAAGTTATGATAACTGATATCAGCGTAACTTAATCCATATCCAAATGGATACAGCACTTCATCTTTGTAATATTTATAAGTACGATTTGCCATCGTATAATCTTTAAAATCGGGTAGATCATCAATTGTCTTATAAAACGTTACAGGTAATCTACCTGAAGGACTAAAATCTCCAAATAATAAACCAGCTAATGCCGTTCCTGTTAATTCTCCGGGATAAAAACCTTGTATAACAGCCGATGCATTTTTGTCTATCCAATTTAACGCAATGGCACTACCACTAATGTTAACGAAGATAATAGGTTTACCTGTTTCAGCTAATTGTTTGAGCATGGTTAGCTGGCTAGTAGGTAAATTGATATGAGTGCGATCACCATGAGAAAAACCATCAATTTCTAAAGGCATTTCTTCACCTTCAAGATCGGCAGTGATACCTCCAACAAAAACAATAACATCTGATTTTTTGGCTGCAATCATCGCTGCTTCGGCTATATTTTCGTCTTGATTTAACCAAGTAAGTTGGATTTGAGGTTCGATTACATTGCTGTGCCAATAGTGCACGATAGTAGATTTAGCTTCAAACACGTATTTTTTATTAGCATCAAGCTTTATACTTTTACCAACACTTTGTCCATCAATAGTGAAGCTTATATTTTTTGCTTTAAATTCATAATTACCTGTATGTTCAGGTATTAATAAACCGCGCCATTTCACAGAGAATTCGTTATCGTTTTTACCATTAATTGGCGATTTCGTAAAACTAAAGTCTATATTTTCATCTACACGTTTTAGAACGGGTTGAACTTCAAAATGAGCTGCATCAAAATATTCAGCCATTAAACCTGACTGCATTTTACCTTCATAATCAATATGATGAAATGAATCAGAACTAATCGCCTTATGATGACTAAATACTTGACCAGTTAAACTTGAACCTACTGCATAGTTTACATTTTTATCACCTATCTTGTCAGATAGAGCGCTTCTCGGCGTTACAGGATTGATAGGTTTACCATGATAATTAGCGATTAAAACCGTTTTGTTATCTGCATTAGGACCAATTAAAGCGATAGAAGTACCTTTTTTCAGTGGTAAAATACTATCGTTTTTAAGTAACACTAATGATTGTTCTGCTGTTTTCAACGCTAAAGCTAAATGTTTAACAGAACCTACTTCATCAATTGAAATATTGGAAAATGGAACCTCAGACGTAGGGTCAAACATACCTAATTTAAAACGAGCTAAAAAGAGTCTTTTCACTGCTTGATTTATATCAGATTCAGCAACTAAACCCTGTGCAACTGCAGATTTTAAAGCAGCAAATGTATTACCATGATGATCACCACAGTTTAAATCTGTACCAGACAACACTGCTTTTGCCGCTGCTTGAGCGGGTGTGTTGACAACGTGATGTGATTTTTCATCATAAAAATCAGCAATAGCACCACAATCAGATACTACGTAACCTTTAAATTTAAACTCGCCTCGTAAATAATTTTTCAATAATTCATCACTACCGCAGGCAGGTTCTCCATTTACACGATTATAAGCACACATTATTGACTCTACATTAGTATTTTCAATGGTATCGGAAAATGCAGGTAGATAAGTTTCTTTCATATCTTTGGGCGTAACATGATAGTCGTCACTATGACGAGAAAACTCAGGGCCACTGTGCACAGCAAAATGTTTAATGGTAGCAACAGATTTTAGGTATTTGTTGTTTGAACCTTGCAGACCATTAACAAAGTTAGTGGCAATACGACTTGTTAAGAATGGATCTTCACCGTATGTTTCTTGTCCTCTACCCCAACGAGGATCGCGAAATATATTAATATTAGGTGACCAGTAGGTAAGACCTGTGTACATGGCACGATTTCCCTCAGCTAAAAAAGCATGATGCTTCGCCCTGCCTTCATCTGAAATTGCAGTTGCCACTTGAAAGATAAGTGCTTCGTTAAATGTTGCCGCTAAGCCTATTGCTTGAGGAAATACAGTGGCTTTTCCAGCGCGTGCGACACCATGTAAAGCTTCGTTCCACCATTTGTATTCGGCTATACCAAGCCTCTCAATAGCAGGTGATTTGTCAAACATTTGTCCGATTTTTTCATCAAGAGTTAAACGATTAACTAAGTCATCTACTCTAACGTCCATAGGCAAACTTGTATCGTTAAAAATATGAACTGTACCTTGACTATTTTTTGGAACACTACTTGTATTACAGCCAGCGAGTATTGTACTTGCCATCATCGCAGAGGTAAGAATAGAAATAGATATTAATCGTTTTTTTGTCATCTTAAAAATCACACCATTGTTATTATAAATATAATGATAAATTACCAGTCGTATTAAATTAAAACGACTAAATACGTTATTACTATAAAGTTTAAACATTCAACTTTTTACACTTAAATAAAGTAATGCCACAACAAAAAATTAATTTAGCTAGTAAATTACGCGTTTTTTTTTCATAAACGTCTTTTCTGTATTGTTGTTCTGCCAAACTATGGCAGTTTCTCCAAAAATTCCTCATGCGACGACATGATGCTTAAACATTTTTGTGTCACGGTATGAATTTCTGCCATACGCCTTTCCATCTCTTTTTCTTCTAAAAAATTGGCGATAGGATGATAACGCTGTGGGTGAATACCTTGACCATTAAAGACTGCAAACCAACTGCTGTGATTAAAAAACTCTTTGTCTTCGCTATGTAAGCGCGCGTTTTCCTTATAAATAGCGATGCGCTTCTCTAACGACAATGGAATATCCATTTCGCGTACGTAGTTCCAAAAAGGGCTATCGTCGCGTGTAGTCGCTTTATAATGCAGAATTATAAAATCTCTAATTTGCATATACTCAGTCTTGGTACGCTCATTATAGAAATCAATATCGGCTTGATTAAATGACATATCTGGGAAGTTAGTCATTAGTCTTGCAATAGCGGTTTGTATTAAGTGAATCGATGTTGATTCAAGAGGCTCTAAAAATCCCGAAGAAAGACCTATCGAAACCACATTTTTGTTCCATGGCTGCTTCCTAATACCCGTTTTAAACTTCAACTGACGGGGTGCAGAGATTGGCGGAGTATCAAGGTCTTTATTTAGGCTTTCAATTGCATCAAAGTCACTTAAAAATTGACTAGCGTACACATAGCCATTTCCCGTTCTCGATTGCAGTGGAATACGCCACTGCCAACCTGCCGTTTTAGCAGTCGCACGGGTATATGGAGGAAGCTCGACCATTCGCTCGCTCAGGCGCGTGACAGCACTATCACAGGGCAAGTAACGTGACCAGCCATCATATCCAGTCTTTAACGTTTCTTCGATCAATAGGCCTCTAAAGCCAGAACAATCAATAAACAAGTCACCTTTAATACATTCGTTATCATCTAACGTAACCGATTCAATGTGACCGGTATTTGCTGCTTGTGTGACCTTAACAATTTTACCCTCGGTTCTAGTGACACCGTTCTTTTCGGAAAAATCCCGTAAAAAGGCAGCATATAATGCCGCGTCAAATTGAAACGCGTACGAAAGCGCACTTAGTGGGCTACCCTGCAGCTCGGGACGTGCACGCATAAATTTGCCTGCCTTGGCGGCTTGAATCTGTAGGTTAAAATCATCGATTGGTTTGGCCGTACCCGCTTTGTGTTGGCGTAACCACATATGATGAAAATGAATACCTTCCATATCCATTCCATAAGGGCCAAATGAATGAAAATAAGACTCACCACGTTTATGCCAGTCAACAAACTCTATCCCGTATTTAAAGGTCGCATTTGTTTTTCTAATAAAGCTATTTTCATCAATGCCTAACAGCCGATTAAAATACTGAATATGCGGAACGGTGGCTTCACCCACGCCTACTGTGCCTATCGATTCAGATTCAATTACGCGTATATTTATTTTTTTACTACCCAGTAGTTTCGACATTCCTGCTGCCGACATCCACCCTGCAGTTCCACCACCTACAATGACGACATCTTTAACGTCCATACCTTGCATAAAATTACCTATTTTATTACCTGCTTAACATTAGAATTTACATCGAAGAGCCAGCATAGTTTTTTATAAACTCGGCATGTGTTGGCATTTTCAAGGCTGATTGTTGCATTGCGCGTTGCATACTTTGTAAGCTCTGTTCAATGTTTTGTATAGGCACACCAAGCAACATTGGCTCAGCCGTTTCAGGATAAATATTTTGCCCCAACATTACGGCTACCCAGCTAGACGTTGAGAATAACTCGTGATCATCTCTGAATACTCGACCAGCGCACTGAAATAACTCCATTTTGTGTTGCAAAGAGTCAGGTATCGACATGTTTTTACAATAGCGCCAAAACTCGCTGTCTGTGCGTTGTGTGGCTTTGTAATGCAATATAATAAAATCTCTGACTTGATTAAATTCACGGGTCATTAATCGGTTATATTCTTCTACAACCTTAGCGGCCGGCGTTAAAGACGGATATAACGCAATAAAGCGACTAATCCCCTGTTGTATTAAGAAAATAGAAGTCGACTCTAAAGGTTCTAAAAAACCGCTAGCTAGACCAATTGACACACAGTTTTTATGCCAGAATTTATCTCGCCGCCCCGTCGTAAATCTTATGGTACGTGGATCAGAAAGTGCAGGGGCATCAAGTCCTTGCATAAGTACATTTGTAGCTTGCTGATCATCCATAAAATTAGTGCTATAAATATGGCCGTTTCCAGTCCTATGCTGAGTCGGAATACGCCATTGCCAACCAGCGGTTTTCGCCATCGACTTAGTGTAAGGTAGTAATTCACCCCGGCGTTCACTTGGAACTGCTTGAGCACTGTTGCATGGCAGCCACTTTGACCAATCGTGAAAAGGTACGCCAAGTGTTTCGCCCAACAACTTAGACTTAAAACCCGTGCAATCAAAAAAGAAATCACCCTCAACACGCTCATTGTTTTGCATGACAAGTGCAAAAATATTTTCAGTTTGCTGATTGAGCAAAATCTGCTCGATACGTCCTTCGATCCGTATCACGCCGCGCTTTTGGGCGTAGTTTCTTAGAAACAAAGCGTATGCAGTGGCATCAAAATGGTAGGCATAACCAATTTGTGATAAGAGCGAGCGAGGATTATCGTTGGGTAGGGCAAACTTCATACTTTTAGCCGCTACCGCGCACAAGCTGTATTCTTCCAAAGTATTGGTGTTACCAGCTTGCCTTGTATGCAGCCAATATTGATGGAAATCGATACCGTTCATGTCTGCGCCATGGTGACCAAATGGATGAAAGTATTTATCTCCAAGTTTACCCCAATCACTAAATTCTATTCCCAACTTAAAAGTAGCGTTGGTTGCCTTTAAAAATTCCGCTTCATCAATGCCTAACATGCGATTGAAGCTTATAATATCGGGAATGGTCGCTTCACCTACTCCAACCGTGCCAATTTCTTCAGATTCTACTAGTACAATTTGTACATCATCAGGTCTTAGCATGCTTGACAGCGCCGCCGCAGTCATCCAACCTGCGGTTCCGCCGCCAGCAATAACAATCTTTCGGATACGATTGGTAGATGACTGATTCATGGTTGCCTCTTTAAATAATTCAAAAACTTTTGTGTATATAGTGAACAGGGTGGCATTTTGGGCACCATGGCTGCTATTGCATTTTTTGTAAGCAATAAGTGCTGTTTAACATTTGAATTGTCGATGTTGTCGCATTGACTATCGAGGCGTCTTGGAGAACGTCGCATACCAAAGTGAAGTATTATCCAATCTTCGTTATTAAAGGGCTCAAAGTCGTAAGCAACCATCAATCCACGGTGCAGATATTGTACTAATTTTCTATCCAGTAATGCTTGTGTATCAGTATCAAGAACCTGATTATAAGTGGAATGCTCATGTTGCAAAGAATGCCTTGTATCGGTCAATGCCAAGTTAAATAGTTTGGCGTGTTGAACGTCCAACCAATAGCGCCGGTTGTACTCTTTTTGCTCCATGCGCATATTATTCGAGATAGGAATTAGCTCTAGGAGGCGCTCGATATCAAGCTTGAGTAATCTAAATGGCGCATTTGAAAATGGCTCAAGAACAGCTGCACTCAGGCTGATTGCAACACAATTACCTACCCAAGCTCGCTCTTGTTCACCAATATCTGCGCTAATTGATGCAACGGTGTTGGCAGAACTTTCATTTTCTGCAGACGTCTCTTTAGCGCTATTTCCAGTATTAACAGCGTGCAATATTTGGCTAGAATTTTGTAAGTAAAGCGTCGACTGCCAAGCATTCATATGCCCCGAGACTATGTTACATGGTTTCATCTGCGTGTCATTTTCGTTAGTTAATAACGAAAGGTTTATTTGCGAATGCACTCGCTTTTTTACTCCCAAAGCGCTCATTAATTTAGCGTCAGTGCCCGAACAGTCAATGAATAAATCGGCCTTAATGCACGAGGCATTATTTAGTTGCAAGCTAGTAATAAGCTCACCCGCAACTTTGGCTTCTATAAGATCTGATTGGATCAGTCTTATTTTCTTAAGCTTAATCTTATTTAGCAGAAACTGGGCGTAGTTTTGATAATCAAAATTATACCCATATTCAGCCCTAGACAATGGCGATGCCGGCTGATTTTGCGGTGGGTGAGCAAACTTCTCATGTAAAGCAGATTGGGCGCCCACTAAGTATGCTTGCAAATTTTGCTTGTGTTTTAACAAGACCTGATGGAAGTCGACACCGTAATGCGAAGTAAACGGCAAACTAAACGCTTGCACCCAGTCAAATTGTCCTTGGTTCCAATTTTGATAATGCGTTCCAAACGAAAAACTTGAGTTAGTTTGTTGAAATAACTCCGGCTCAGAAATATCCATTGCCAAATGAAGATTATAAGCATCAGGCGTACTCATACCACCATACAAGATATCGCTATGCGCCTGATCAGTAGGTATTATCAGGGAAAGCGTAACGTGATCTGCAAGTGTGTTATGGATTGTCAGGGCTGATATAAAAGCAGCAATGCTATGGCCATATATCACGATATCTAGCTTTTTCGGATTCGGTATATTAACGGAGTTGGCCTTTGGCACTTCATTTTTATTCATTTACAATATTCCTTACGACATTCCTTACGAAGCATTGGCAAAGTCATGATATATAGCGATTCAAAAAAGCCTGATGTTCTTCAGCCTGATGTAAACCTAGCTTGATATCTTCGCGCATCGCATTTGCTTTAGAACGTATCTGATGAGTACCAAACGCTTGCACCCTAGGATCGACATTATGCGGTATCAAGTTTTGTCCAAGCAAAACTGCAACCCAACTTGGTGGCAAAAACGTGCCTATTTCATAGCGTTGAATGTAGGCTCGATGCATCCACGAATCTAGTTTTTCTTGCAGGCTATCTGGTAGTGTCATATTTTTAAAATATGCCCACATAGGGCTATCACTACGGTCATTTGCAACATAGTGTAATAATAGAAAATCTCGAATACGCTCATATTCTAAGCTCATCTGGGCATTGTATTCTGTAATATCTAATTCATTTACTATCAGTGTATCGGTGGTGGTTTGTTGATCATCAAAATCTGGAAATAGCTCGATTAATTTAGCAATGCCTTCTTGAATTAAGTGAATGGATGTTGATTCGAGTGGCTCTAAAAAACCTGCCGACAATCCGATAGCAATTACATTATTTTTCCAAAAGTGATTTCTACGGCCTGTTTTAAATTTAAGTTTGCGAGGCTCAGCCAACACTTTACCGTCTAATTGCTCCAATAGTGAATGTTGAGCTGCATCGTCACTAATAAACTGACTGCAATACACATGACCATTTCCAGTGCGATGCTGTAACGGAATTCGCCATATCCAACCTGCTTCTTTAGCGGTTGAGCGCGTAAAAGGATTTAACTGCTGCGTACGTTCACAAGGCACAGCAATAGCTCGGTCACATGGTAACCAACTAGACCAATCTTGGTAGCCAGATTTTAGACTTTGCTCAATCAGCAAACCACGAAAACCTGAGCAATCAACAAATAGGTCGGCGCTAACACTTTGGCCATTTTCCATCGTTAATGCTGAAATGTTTCCATTTACTTCGTTTAACGAGGTGTTAACAATTTTTCCTTCTTTCCTATTAACCCCGAGTTTGCATGAAAATTCGCGTAAGTATTGCGCATACAGGCTTGAGTCAAATTGATAGGCATAACCAAAAGAGTTTTTTAAATCTGGTGATCCCACCTCAGGGATAGTGAATTTGTTAGATTTTGCGGCGGCAATACCAAATGCATAGTCCTCTAATCTACCAATGTCATTATTTTTTTGAGCTAACAACCAATACTGATAAAAGTCGACGGAATTTATTTTTTCGCCAAAATCACCAAAAGGATGAATATAACGCTGTCCCTTGCTTCCCCAGTCAACAAACTCGATGCCTAGTTTAAATGTTGCTTTGGTTTTACGCATAAAATCGCGCTCGTCTATGCCTAGCGTCTGATTGAAGAATCTTATATGCGGCAAAGTGGCTTCACCAACGCCAACCGTGCCAATCTCTTGGGATTCGACCAGGGTAATTTGAAGTTTTTGCCTTGAAAATTTCTTTGCAAGTGCAGCCGCTGTCATCCATCCAGCAGTGCCTCCTCCCACTATACATAAGTGCATAATTCGACCTGTTGTTTATTACTGTATTTCACTTTCGTTTTCATAAATCCCGCAAACTTAAAAAAACATTGTTAATAAATGTGACATGATATTATTAATAAAATGTTAGCGCTAACATTCTAACCTTAACACATAATATATTGTAAATGAAATCGCGAATTATAAAAAAAACGAGTTTTGGTATCAGGTCAATGGTCGAAGGATTTTGAACCACTAAGCCAAAGGAATATAACTAAGAACCCGTCGAATTTGGCGCAGAAAACACGTAATTAGGAAAATACACAATGAGCTTGCAAAGAACAACTTCTCTAAGCGCCCCTTTAAGAACAGCCATGTTTGGCACGACATCTCTTTTCACAGCCGCTACAAGTCAATATGCCGTTGCACAAAATGTTGGCGATAAGGAGTCTTCAGTAACCGCCGAAGAAGCGGTTGAAGTCATCAAAGTTACCAGCATTCGTGGTGCACGAGCCAACGTAGCTGAAATTAAAGCTATACAGGGTATTTAAATTTTCAGGGGTTTTACAGCTAAGTCTAAAAGATAATTATTTTTCACTAATCTCGACACCAGCTGACAAATTGTCAACTATATAGTCATGACCGCATTTTGATACAGACCTCAATATAAACCCAGCAAGCGGTCGCTTGACCGCAAATATGTTTGTCGTTTTTAAGTATTATGCAGGTTCACTTGCCGTTTCCGTTTTATTCATGCATCTTTGATAAAGATCGCTTTAAATTATCGTTTTATTGCCGCGCGCTTACCATAATTCAATTATGTCATTTTTGAGGAACCGTAATCATGCAGGAATTTTGGAGTGAATTTTTCAGTGGGGATTATATGCCCCACGGGCACTGTTATTTATGGCAACCGGGCATTTTATGGACAAATGTTGTATCGGACCTTGTAATTGCCCTGTCGTATTTTTCTATTCCGTTCGTATTGCTTTTTTTAGTACAAAAACGTAAAGAACAAAAATTCAAAGGCATGTTTATTTTATTTGCGCTATTTATCTTTTCTTGCGGTATCACGCATATTTTTTCAGT
>RCMY010000644.1_pt1 | contig 33052 bp, 37 predicted proteins | sample 2041341 | NCBI WGS metagenome assembly RCMY01 (sample SAMN09708234, study PRJNA481090) | Marine sediment metagenome, whole genome shotgun sequencing project. | reverse complement strand
CCGCCACCGATGAAAACGCAGGAGTTCTGGGCCGCTAGGCCCGGAACTCGGTAAGTGCGGACTTGCTCTGCAAGTCAAACGACGCGGAGAGAGTGGGATTCGAACCCACGGTGGGCTTGCGCCCACACCTCCTTAGCAGGGAGGCACATTCGGCCGGACTCTGTCATCTCTCCAATGTGTGCTCGCCGATTGTAACCGGACGAACCACCGATCTGCGTGCGATTAGCTTTGAGTGTTTTCAGGCGTACGAGTGGTCTGGCTGCGTACATGTTGGCATACTCGGTTTCGAGCAGTCTGGCGGCCGCTTCTCTCTCATTCACTCCGTCTATAAGGAGCAGGTGCGTTGAGCCAGAGCAATAACCGCAAGAGCTACGGGCAGTGGTGTCCGGTAGCGAGATCCCTCGACCTCGTCGGCGACCGTTGGACGCTGCTCATCATTCGCGATCTGACGTCCGCCGACCGACGTTTTAGCGACCTGCGCAACAATCTCGCGGGGATTTCACCCACCCTGTTGTCCACCCGATTGCGTGATCTGGGCGCGGTGGATGTCGTCACGCAAGTAAATGGCAATTACCGGCTTACTGATCGAGGGCGCGAGCTCGAAGACGTGGTTCTAGCGCTCGGCTCCTGGGGCCTTGGTGAACTGCTCGCCCCGCAGCGAAGCGATCACTTTCCCGACGACTACCGACTGATTGGTCTGCGCTCGATGATACGAGGGGGCCGGACCCCGACAAATCCTCTGGTCGTATCGCTGATGCTCGACTACGAGCCCGTCACGATCCGAGTAACGGCCAGTGCGACCAGCCCACAAGTAGAGGTCAATGCTGGCGCTCCCGACGCATCAGATGTCTCGGTTGTTGCGTCTCTTGCAGGGCTCAACATGCTGCACCTCGGTCACGCCAGCCTCGGCGAGCTTGAGGGAGCAGGCGATGTCACGATCAAGGGTGCTGAACAGGCGAAGGCCGATTTCGTGGCGCTCATCTCTCGTTAGAGATCGAGCGGGTAGTTGAAGAGCAGCTCGTGGCCGGTCTCAGTGATGAGGATCTGCTCCTCGAGCTTTACTCCTTGGCCGCCCTCGATGGGTCCAACAAAGCTCTCGATCGACATAACCATCCCCGGCCGTAGCTCGCCGTCGTAACCCGTCGATTCCCAGAGCTCGTTCACGTAGATCGTTGGGTATTCGTCGCAGAGTCCAACGCCGTGCGACAAGCATGTGTAGCGGTTGTACTCGTCGAGCGGGGGATACCACGATGCTCTCGATATGTCATGGAAGCTTGCGCCCGGCTGGTGAAGGGCGAGATTTCGCGATATCTGTTCGCGGGCGAGGTCGTAGGTCTTGATCATTTGGGCGGTCGCGGGCTTGTCACCGGCAACCCAGGTGCGAGAGACGTCGATGCAGGCGCCGTACGCGCCGACGAGATCGGTGTCGAAGCCCATGAAGTCGCCGTTCTCGATGACTCTGCTGCTGGCCTCGTGGTACCACGGGTTGGTTCTTGGGCCTGACGAGAGAAGTCGGGTTTCAACCCATTCGCCATACCGCTTGAAGTTGCCGTCCCAGAGCTTGGCCCATAGTTCGGTCTCGGTGATACCGGGTTCGAATACGGCCCGCATCTCGTCGACTGCCTGCTCACAAGCATGAGCGGCACAGCGCATCGCGTTGATTTCGTCAGGCGACTTGATTGATCGGGCGTCTTCCATCAACGGCATGCCGCCGAACGGATCGAGGCCGGCTCGCTCAAGCGCCCGCACGCCGTCGATGTCGAGACTGTCGACGGCCAATCTGATTGACCCGCGTCCGTGTTCGGCGACCAGGCTCGCGAGCTCGGCCGCCCATCGATCGGCGATTTCGGGGATCCGGTTGCCCGCATAGAAGTAGAGGAACGAGGTCGCTGCTCTAATTTCGTCGACGACTTCTGAGTGGGTGTTGAGGAACTCGCCTTTGGAGTACTCGAAGACGATTACCGGCCCCTCGGTGGCGACGAACACATAACGGACCTGATTGTGCATCGTCCACAGCGACATGTTTGTGGTGTCGGTGGCGTACCGAATGTTGAGCGGGTCATACAAGAGCGCGCCTGCACAGTCGTTTGCGCGAAGCTGTTCGCGCACCCTGGCCAGCCGGTACTGGCGAATGGCGGGACGGTCGGGCAGGGTTAGGCCAGCAGTAATCCACTCGGCTTCAATGTCGGCACCAGGTCCGAGGGAGTGGAATCCGAGGTCGCCGTGGTCGAGTAGCCAGTCGGGCGCCGGCTTGCCGGTTGCGACCTTCGGCCGGTGACGTCGTCGCTGTTCAGTCATCGAACGATCTTCTCAAGCAGGCATGTGGCGAAGAGCACGCGGGTGACAATATCCGAAGTTTCACGTCGGCGCCGCGCAACAACGGCCGCAAAGTAGAACTTGGTGCTGCTATTCTGTCCGGCGGAGAGATGGCAGAGCGGACGATTGCGTCGGTCTTGAAAACCGTTGTGGCTTCACGGTCACCGGGGGTTCGAATCCCCCTCTCTCCGCGTCGTTTGACTTGCAGAGCAAGTCTGCACTTACCGAGTTCCGGGCCTAGCGGCCCGGAACTCCTGTGTTTTCACCAGCGGCGGGGTTCGAACATCGTCCCCCTCTCTCCGCGTCGGTTTCAGTTCTGACGAACTGAAGCCCTTACCAAGTTCCAGCGCTAGGGCGCTGGAACTTTCGAGTTTTGGTCGGTGGCGTTTTTCGCGTCAGCGAAAAACGCTGTGAGTGAGAAGGCCCGTCAGGGCCGACGAACGGCAGCGACAATTTTCTTGAGGCCGTCGGCCAGCGTTACTCGTGGGCACGCAACGTTGACGCGAATGTAGCCATCGGCGTCGGCGATGAACTTCTCGCCACCCTCGATGAGCACACCCGCCGTGGTGGCGAAATAGTGGGTTAAATCGGTTTCGGGTGCGAAGTAGCGCCCCAGGTCTATCCAGCCCAGATACGTGGCATCGGGAACCGAGAAGGTCGCCTGTGGCAGTTCCGAAGCAATAGTCGTGGCGACATAGTCGAAGTTCGCATCGAGGTGCGCCAACAGTTCCTGCCGCCAGGGTTCACCCGTTCGAAACGCTGCGGTGGCAGCTGCCAGGCTTATCGGGTTCACGATCGGGGCGGCCCGATCGTCCCAAATGGCCCGGAGCTCTTCACCCGGGATGACGATCTGAGAGATGCCGAGCCCTGCCAGATTGAAGGTCTTACTCGATGACATACACGTGATGATTTGATCGGATGCAGGGAACAATTTGGCGAGCGGGGTGTGGCTCTGGCCGGCGCGCAACAAGTCACAGTGGATCTCATCGCTGACCACGATGATGTCATTGTCAAAGCACAGCTCGGCCATCCGGGTCAGCTCGCCATCGGTCCAGGTTCGCCCGGTCGGGTTGTGCGGATGACAGAGAAAGAACATCCGCATTGCGGGGTCGGTGACGAGCGCTTCGAATGCGTCGAAGTCGATCTCGTACTGGCCGGCATTCTTCGTCAAGCTGCACTTGACGAACTCTCGGCCACGGTCATTGACCGGCGTCTCAAAGAACCCATAGGCGGGGGTCAGGGTGAACACCTTCTGGCCCGGACCAACGAAGTAGTCGACGAGCGAGAACAGCGCAGGGACCACACCAGGGGTCGCAAAGAAGTGTTCCGCTGCGGGTCGCCAGTCGTAGCGGCTGGTACACCAATCGGCATAGGCCTCATAAAAGGTGTCGTCGGCCAAAACCGAGTAGCCAAAGATGGGATGATCGAGTCGATCACGCATCGCATCGACCACCGTCGGCGGTGCAGCGAAGGCCATGTCGGCCACCCACATCGCAACCGCATCAGCATCGTCGCACGGGAGCTGGAGATCGGGATAATCCGCGAGTAGATACTCCCGGAACGCATCGACTGCGATGGCGTTCGTGCCACGCCGGTCGATCACCGTGTCGAAGTCAGCCGCCATGTTTCCTGTCCAGTCCAAGCATCGGCTGACTGTAACACTGGGTTGGTGAGCTGACGCTCGGCCGCGTGAACCGCTCTGATCCTGAGCAGCCACTAATAGTTCACGTACCTGATACCTGTACTTTCGAGCGGCTCGGTCAGCTGGCGAGGCGGATGTCGTAGGCGCAGGTGTGGGCGCCCGCCGTCTTGTGGGTGACTCGATCGACAGTGGCGTCGGGGAGAAGGTCGCCGATAAACGCAAGCTCGGAGGCGCAAGCTTGCCGGTAGCGGTTAGCGACTGACCAGATGGCGCAGCTGTGGAGGTTGAGGCGGTAGTGCCCGTTGCCGACCCTCGTGAAGTCGGCCAAATAGCCCTGCTCGTCGAGTAGGTCGGCGACGATGTCGATGCATTCGTCGAGCGGCTTTCCTGCGACCCGTGCTCGAGCATTCTCGACGAGGCGCTTACGGCGCCGGTCGAAGATGCGATCGATCAGTTCGGGGTCTTCTTCTTCGACCTGCTCCAGGATCTCGATCGAGAGCCGAGCGTCGCTCGCGGAGAACAGAGACTCACTCCGCTCGGTGGCGTGGTAGGAGTAGGCCGGTCGCCCTGGCTGACCGTGTTGTTGGCGAGTGGCGACGACTCCGGCGGAGCGCAAGACACCGAGGTGCTGTCGAACCGCACTAGAGGAGATATCTAGCTTGGTGGCGAGCTCTTCGGCGGTTCCCTCACCAAGCCGCTTCAGCGCGACCAGAACGGTGCGTTGCGTAGGCGAAAGCTCGGCGACCGGAGTGTCCATTGCCACAACGTATCACTGTCTTGGAAGATAATTGGAGTTTCGCAAGGTGTATCATGCGAAAAGGCGTCGAGATTGGTAAAAAGCCGCTAGCCTTCCCCTACGAAATGTTCTTCGACAGCGAAAAGGAAACCTGATGAGCGAAGCTCTTCGATCGATCGAGGAAATGACCGAGGCGAGTTATGAGTACGGGTTCAGTTCTGACCTCGATACCGACATCGCCCCTCCCGGTCTCACCGAAGACACGGTCCGTCTCATCTCGTCGAAGAAAGACGAGCCAGAGTGGCTTCTCGAGTGGCGTCTAAGGGCCTTTGAGGCCTGGAAGACGATGGAAGAGCCCGATTGGGCCAAGCTTGAAATCAACCCGATCGACTATCAGGCGCTGAGCTACTGGGCGGCTCCAAAGAACAAGCCAGTGCTCGACAGCATGGACGACGTCGATCCCGATATCCGAGAGATGTTCGACAAGCTCGGCATCCCGCTGCATGAGCAGAAGATGATGAGCAACGTCGCGATCGACGCCGTTGTCGATTCGGTCTCGGTGGTTACGACATTCAAAGAGACGCTTGCTGAAGCCGGGGTTATCTTTTCTTCCTTCTCTGAAGCGGTGAGAGACCACCCCGAACTGGTTCGCGAGCACCTCGGGTCGGTTGTGCCAGTGCGAGACAACTACTTCGCCGCACTCAACTCGGCCGTTTTCTCCGATGGCTCGTTCTGCTATATCCCGAAGGGCGTTCGTTGCCCGATGGAGCTCTCGACCTACTTCCGCATCAACTCACAGAACACCGGCCAGTTCGAGCGCACGCTCATCGTGGCCGAAGACGACTCGCACGTGTCGTACCTCGAGGGCTGCACTGCACCCCAACGAGACGAGAACCAGTTGCACGCCGCCGTAGTCGAGCTCGTGGCCAAAGATCGTGCCGAGATCAAGTACTCGACCGTGCAGAACTGGTACCCGGGCGACGAGAACGGTATTGGCGGCATCTACAACTTCGTGACGAAGCGGGGACGGGCCCACACCGACGCCAAGATCTCTTGGACTCAGGTCGAGACCGGTTCTGCCATCACGTGGAAGTACCCGAGCGTCATCCTCCAAGGTGACCGGTCGGTCGGCGAGTTCTACTCCGTCGCCCTGTCGACAAAGCGGCAGCAGGCCGACACCGGTACCAAGATGATTCACATTGGTAAAGACACCACCAGCTCGATCATCTCAAAGGGCATCTCGGCCGGCCGCGGCCAGAACACCTACCGAGGCCTGGTGAAGATGATGCGCTCGGCCGAAAACGCTCGAAACTACACCCAGTGCGACTCGTTGCTCATCGGCTCTGATTGCGGGGCTCACACGATCCCCTACATCGAGGTCAAGAACGCGAGTGCTCAGATCGAGCACGAGGCATCGACCTCGACGGTCGGTGAAGACCAGCTGTACTACTGCCGGCAGCGTGGCATGACCGAAGAAGATGCGATGTCAATGATCGTCAACGGCTTTTGCCGTGAAGTATTTAACGAGCTCCCCATGGAGTTCGCCGTTGAAGCTCAGCGTCTGCTGAGCGTTAGTTTGGAAGGAAGTGTCGGCTGATGTTGCAGGTCGAAAATCTCACCGCCTCGATTGGCGGAACCCAGATCCTTAAGGGGCTCGATCTCAGCGTCGGGAGCGGCGAAGTCCACGCCATTATGGGCCCGAACGGTTCGGGTAAAAGCACCTTCGCTCACGCCCTTGCCGGGCGCGATGGCTACGAAATTGGTGGCACCGCCACCCTCGATGGGCAGGATCTCCTTGCCATGGAGCCTGAGGCTCGTGCGGCCGCCGGGCTGTTCCTCGGCTTCCAGTACCCGGTCGAGATCCCGGGCGTCAACAATATGTACTTCTTGCGCACTGCACTGAATTCCGTGCGAAAGGCGCGCGGCGAGGACGAGATCGGCGCGAGAGACTTCCTCGGGGTCGCCAACAAGGCGATGGCGCTGCTCGAGATGAAGCAAGACTTCCTCCATCGCGCCGTCAACGCCGGCTTCAGTGGCGGCGAGAAGAAGCGCAACGAAATCCTGCAGATGGCGATCATGCAGCCGCGGTTGGCCGTCCTCGACGAGACCGATTCAGGGCTCGACATCGACGCGCTGCGGGTCATTGCATCCGGGGTCAACTCGCTACGCGGGCCAGATCGCTCCATGATCGTGATCACGCACTACCAGCGGCTGCTCGATTACATCGAGCCCGATTTCGTGCATGTGCTCGTCAACGGCAAGATCGTCAAATCCGGTGACCGCACACTGGCCATGCACCTCGAGGTCAACGGCTATGCCGACTTCATCGATGAGGAGAATGACACCGCCGATCGCCCAATGTCCGGAGCCAAGTCGTGACCGCGGGCTCCATCGTCACTCCCCGTACTCATCCGCTTTCGGCCGCAGTTCTCGATTCAATCGGTTCGCTCAAACTCCCGACCAAGCGCGATGAAGCGTGGCGCTATGCGCCCCATGCCAAGCTGGCGCAGTTGTCGTTTGGCCCTTCTGTCTCACCGGTCCCATCGGTGCCAGCCGAGATCGAACAGCTGATTCCCATGCTCGACGGCCCGACGATCATGATCGTCAACGGCACTGTCGACCTGACACATTCGAAACTGGACGACCTGCCTTCAGGTCTGAGCGTGTCGACGCTTGCCGAGGTGGCAGCGAACGATCCGGAGCGGCTCGATAGACACTTCCAGCCCGCCACCGACGACGCGTTCGCCGCGGCCAACGTCGCCTTTGGCACCGACGGCGCAGTCATCACTGTTGGCGAAGGCCAGCGACTCGACGCACCCATCCACATCGTTAGCATCTCGATCCCCGGAGAGACGCACAACGGGTCCTGTGCCGGTGTGGTGATCGACCTAGGGATAGCAAGCTCGGCCATCGTGGTCGAGACCCGAATCGGCGGCACCAGCGGTAGTGGGGAAGAAGCGGTTGGCGGTTCGAACATCCGGACCACCATCACGTTGGGCGCGAACGCCTCCCTCGAGCACATCGTGCTCCAAGACCTCCCTCGATCGCAGATCCAGCTCAGCAGCGTTGGCGTGACCCAGGCCGAGGGGAGCGCGTTCGTAGGTCGGTCATTCAACCTCGGCGCATCGTTCGGTCGTCTCGAATATCATGTCGATCTCGCCGCTGACAGCGCCAGGGCTGATCTGTCCGGGTTGTTCTTCGGACGAGGCGATCAGGTGCTCGATCAGCAGATCACCGTCATCCACGGGGCACTCGACGGTGTAAGCACCCAGTCGTACCGTGGGGTCCTCGACGACGAAAGCGTCGGGGTATTCAATGGCGGTATCGATGTGCGTCCGGGTGCAAACGGCACCGACGCGGCGCAGTCGAACGCGAACCTCCTACTGTCAAACCGGGCTGAAATCAACACCCAGCCCCGGCTTGAGATCCTCGCCGACCAAGTTGCATGCAAGCATGGCGCGACAGTCGGCCAGCTCGACGAGACGGCGCTCTACTACATGCGTTCGCGTGGCATTCCAGCCGTTGAAGCACGTCGACTACTGATCGATGCGTTCGCCGACCAGACACTGGAAGGGATCGGTATCGAAGCGATTCGGGCCTGGGTGATTCAACGATTGGGGCACACCGATGGGTGATTCCGTCGTCAAGATCGAGTCCTCCCGGCGGTTCACTTTGCCACGTTCGTGTGAGGTAACCATCGTCCCTGCCGGACATCGGATCGTTCTGCCGGAAGGCGAAAAGGTCAAGATACTGCAAGCCCTGGGTGGCAGTGCGACCGTCACCACCAGCGACGGCGAAATGGCTCGGCTCAGCCCGGCCGATTCGGTCGAGTTCGGCCTGATCGAGGCACCTGTTGCCAGGCCGGCCAATGACGGCGACCCTGGATCGTTCGACGTCCAGCAGGTGTGGGACGCGGCAACAACCGTGTACGACCCCGAGATCCCGGTCGACATCGTCGAACTCGGTTTGGTCTACAGCGTTGACGCCAGCGAACTGCCAAGCGGTGGTTGGATGGTCGACATCGACATGTCGGTCACGGCGCCGTTCTGCGGAATGGGCGACATCCTTCGCCAAGATCTCCACGATGCCGTGACGGCCATACCGGGGGTGGAAGCCGCCGAGGTGAAGCTGGTATTTGATCCTCCGTGGGACGTCTCTCGCATGTCCGATGTGGCTCGCCTCGAACTGGGCATGATGTGACCGATTCGACGTCTGCCGCCGCAGTCGATTCGAGTCCTGCGGTTTCGAAACCTGCCGTTTCGAAACCCGAGGTCGAAGGCGCTGATGTCGACGAGGTCATGATCACCAATGCGCTGCGCGGCGTGATCGATCCCGAACTCGGCGACAACGTGGTCGATCTCGGCATGGTCAAGCGGTACGAACGCAGCGCCGATGGCGCGATGCACATCACCATCTCGCTGACCACGGCTGGCTGCCCGTTGCGGGCCCAGCTCATGCGAGACGCCAAGGCCCGAGTCGGATCCCTTCCCGGCATCGATGTCGTCAAGATCCACTTCGGAGAGATGACCGCCGACGAGCGAAGCGACGTGATGTCACGGGCTCGCTGGAAAGCCCGCGACAACTCGCTCGAGACCGACATCCCGGCTACCTGCCGCATTCTCGCGATTTCGTCAGGCAAGGGCGGTGTCGGCAAGTCTTCGATCACGGCCAATCTCGCCGTCCTTCTCGCCGACCGTGGCTACACCGTTGGCGTACTCGACGCTGATGTCGGTGGCTTTTCGATGCCTCAGCTACTCGGAATCGACGGCCAGATCGAAGGTCAACGCGCCGGTGAAGGCAAGACTCTGATGATCCCGGTCTCACGACCAGTTGGCGCCGGGATTCTACGTGTGGTGTCGATGGGATCGATCGCCGGTTCGAACGAGAGCGAAGCAATCATGTGGCGTGGGCTGATGCTCAACCGCGCCGTTCAGCACTTCCTTGAAGACGTCCAGTGGGGCGACCTCGACTACCTCCTAATCGACATGCCACCGGGGACCTCCGACATCCAAATGGGTCTCGCACGGATGCTGCCACGAACCGACGTGCTGATCGTCACCACCCCAGCCAAGGCGGCCCAGCAAGTGGCAGCCCGGGCCGCCGACATGGCCCGCAAGGGGTTCTTGCGAGTTGCCGGTGTGATCGAGAACATGGGTCCGTCAGTCGGGCCCGATGGAACGGTCACGGCCATGTTCGGCTCTGGCGGTGGGCAGGCGCTCGCCGACTCCATCGGTGTGCCACTCCTCGCCTCGATTCCGCTCGACGCCGGTGTTGCGGCCGGCGGCGATGCCGGAGCGCCCGTGGCCCTGGAGCACCCCGACGCTGCAGCCAGCCTGGTCTATGCCCAATTGGTCGAGGCCATCATCACCGATGTGGCTCCTCCGGTCGAGATCGCCGAGTGCAGCGTTCGCGGCGCGCTCGTCCGCGCCGGAGCCGACATCGAAGGCGCTCGACGCAGGGCTGAAGAACGCCAAACGAAGTCCCCTAGCGTGAGCGGAGTCGAACGATGACCGATGACCGATCGATCCCGAGCCGAATGGTACCGGCCCGACATACGCCGCTGTTCGATCACCTGTCGTTGCCCGAGCCCCTGGTCGCCGCCCACCAAACCACCGTCTGGGCTGAGCTACGCGTCGAGGCCGGCAGCGTTCGCTTTGTCGATCTCGACGGCGACTCACCTCGTGATGAACGTCTCGAGGCCGGCGATAGCGCAGTCATCGCACCGGGTGTTGCGCATCAGGTCGAACCATCAACCGACGCTTCGTTCTACATCCAGTTCTTCCGTGAACCCGACGCCGCCATGGTTCCCGGGCCCGCTCCAGAAGCGCACCACGGCATGTCTGGTCCCTGGGAACATCGCGGACGCGATCTCGACACACAGGAGGAGATCTTTGAGCTTGTCACCAGGCAGTACGTTGATGTCAGCCAGGACGAACAGCTCCAGCCGTACTTCAACTTCGGACCCGGGTTCATCGACTGGCAGGCCCACATTGCGACCGTCACCGACTACTGGTGCCACGTTTTGCTCTATGCGCCTGGCTATGACATCGACGTCATCGAAACCCACCGTCACCTCCACGAACAGGCTGCGTTCTCTCCTGAACTCTTCGACCGTTGGTTGCAGGTCTTCCACGACACCGTCAACGGAGGTTGGACCGGGCCGAACGCCGACACGGCGAACAAACGAGCTACCGGGATGGCATGGGCGATGGCTCAGCGCTTCCTGGGTCATGGCGTGTGGCGACCAGAGGACCAGCGACCGTGAGCACCCAATGGAACACCAGGCCACTCACGGAGGGCGATCATCGAACTAGCAAAAGGACGCCATTGTGCTGAGCTACTTCGAGACCAACCTGAACTGCCCGTCGTGTTTCAACGATGTCCTCGAAGCGTTGTCGGCGACCGCCGGTGTAGACCATGTCGAGGGTCACTCTTCCACCAGCTGCATCAGCGTGGAACACCGTGTCGATGACTCGGTTCTGAACCTTGTCATAGCGACGGTAGGTCGATCGAACGAGGTGGCCGACAACGGTGAGCACGTGATGGGCGACCCCCGCGCTGACACTCATGCGACTTGCGGTCACCGACAATCCTTGTGATACGTGCCTGATACCCGAACAGTTTGGGGTCTGACCCCAAAGTGTTCGTTTTTCGGTTTTCGGTTAGAGCCAGAGGCGGCGAGCGATGACCTCGTTCTGGATCTCGGTGGTGCCGTCGATGTATCCGGCGAGCTTGGCGGCGGCGAGATGGCGGGGGAGCGGATTGTCGCGACGGTATCCGGCTGCGCCCATGAGCTGCATACAGTCGGCGATGCGTTCCTGAGCCTTCCGCGCTGCGAACTTCTTGGCGTGTGCGGCGGCCATGACCGCATCGTCACCGTCTTGGACGAGGCGAGCGGCTCGGTAGGTCAACAGTCGGGTGGCTTCAAGATCGGTGGCCACATCGGCCAGCATCCACTGCACGCCTTGGTTGTCTGCGATCGACCGTCCGAACGCTTGTCGTGACGCCGTTGCTTCCAGAGCGACCTCGAGTGACCGACGCATTAGGCCAGTACACATAGCGCCGACCAACACTCGGGCCAGATCGATCCCGACCATCGCCGCCCGAAACGCTTCGCCAGCCGGAACGAACGTGTTCTCGACTCCGACTCTCACGTTGTCGAAGGTGAACCCGCCTGTTCCCAGTGAGTGGACGCCCATGAGCTCGTATGGTTCTAGGCGCCGAACTCCGGGCAGGTCGGCATCGACGACGATGGACACGATGCCTCGGTGTCCCGACGACGGGTCTGACTGCGCGTAGACATTGAGGAATCCGGCGTCGCTCGCGTTGGTCACCCACGCTTTCTCTCCGTTGATTACCCAATCGTCACCGTCCCGTTCAGCGCGGCACACGATGCTGGCCGCGTCCGACCCAAACCCCGGTTCGGTCAGAAGAAAGGCACCGACGCTCTCGCCAGACACCAATCGAGGGAGCACAGTGTCGATCAGGTGTTGATTGCCGCTGGTGGCGAGACCACGAGCCATGTTGTTGTGTACGACCAGGCTGAACGCCGCACCTAGATCGGCTGATGCCAGCTCCTCCATCGCTCGGGCCAGTGCCACCTCGCCGGCGCCTTTCCCACCAAGATCTGTCGGCACAAGAATCGCGCCGAGGCCCGCTGCAATCCCTGCGTCGAATGACTCGCGGGCAAAGCGCCGCTCCCGCTCCCAGTCGTCGGCCAGCGGCTCGATAACTTCGATTGCCAGCCTCGCCGCCGCATCTAAAAGCTGTTGTTCATCTGTTGTTACGTCATGGTCAGCCACGGCCTGACGATACAACCCGGTTGCATTCATCACTCAATCGGCATATAGTGTCGAAATGCCCGAAGCACTACCAGACGAACTCCTCGAGCACGTGGCTGAGCGCTTTCGTGTCCTTGGTGACGCAACCCGGCTTTCCATCATAAGTTCTCTTATCGATGACGGCGAACAGAACGTTGGTCAACTCGTCGACGGTCTCAGTCTCGGCCAGGCCAATGTTTCGAAACACCTTCGCATCCTCCAGAGTGCTGGCATCGTGGCTCGCCGTCCCGAGGGAACCGCCGCCTATTACTCAGTCACCGATCCGAGTCTGATGTCGATCTGCTCGACCGTGTGTACGCGACTGAGAGACCAAGCGAAGGCTGAAGCGAAAACGTTCTCGGTCTAAACCGCACGTCGGAACTCGCCTACCGAATCTACTCACGATCTTTTCATCACTTCATAGTCAAGGAGCATTCAAATGGACATCAATCACAGTCCACTGGCCCGCTTGGGTCGGTGGTCGCACCGTAAGAGACGATTCGTCATCATCTGGTGGGCCGTACTGGCCATCGGACTCGGGATCTTTGCGCCCAGTCTCGAGCACGCCTTATCTGGCGCGATGTGGGAAGTGAATAACAGTGATTCACTCGAAGTCCGTGAGATTCTCGACGAGCAGTTCGGCGGGTTGTCGTCGCAGTCGGCCGTTGTCGTAGTCCACAGCGACTCGCTTCCCGTCGACGACCCTGCCTTCCAGGCAGTTATTGCCGAAGCTTCAACAATTCTTGAGAACGAAGAGTCGTTCGGTACACCAATGCCGCCTCAGCCTGGGATGGACGGCCACACCGTGATGATTCAGGCCGGTGCGCTCGTTGATCCAACCGAAGCTGTTCGAGCCGCCGAGCGCATCCACGACGATGTTGGAGCACTCTCGACTACCGCTGATGGCGGCGACTTCACCGTTGCCCTGACAGGCTCGCCAGCCTTCTGGGGCGACTTCAACGCAGTCAACCGTGAGGGCATGGTGAAAGCAGAAATGCTGACCTGGCCGGTGACTGCGATCATCTTGATCATCGCATTCGGCACCCTTGCCGCTGCCGGTATACCGCTCCTCCTTACCGCCGCTGGCCTACTGGCTTCGATGGGAGTGCTCTTCGGTATCACCCAGTTCACCGATCTCTCAATCTGGACGCTGAACTTCGCCATGATGTTCGCTCTTGCTTTGGGGATTGACTACGCGCTCTTCATCGTCACTCGGTACCGAGCCGCGCTCCACGCCCACCCGGACGATCCCCAACATGCGGTCGGCATCACGATGGACACCGCGGGCAAGGCGGTGCTGTTCTCCGGCATCACTGTCTTGGTCAGCCTTTCTGCCGTGCTCCTTGTGCCTATTCCTGCGTTCCAGTCAATGGCGGCGGGCATGATGCTTTCGGTGGGGTTCGTGCTCCTTGCAGCCCTAACGCTGCTGCCCGCACTGCTTGGCCCCGGTATCGATCGTGGCGCGCTCCCGTGGCACAGCGTTGGTGACCACCGCAGCCCTCGCTTCGAGCGGCTGGCCAAGGCCATCGAGCGAAGGCGTGTTCTCGCCGCGGTCGTCTCGGCTGTGGTCTTACTCGGGCTCGCAACTCCGTTACTTGGCCTCAAGACAGGCATGCCAAGTATCACGGTGCTGCCAAAGGACGAACAGGCCCGACAAGGGTATGACCTTCTCTCGCAGTCATTTGGGCCTGGCGGCCCAGGGCCGCTTCAGGTCATCGTTCCTGCGGGCCACGATGCCGAGGCTGTCGCGGCGACGATCACGGCGACGGAAGGGATCGCCATGGTGTTCCCGCCAGCTCCTGGGGCGGAGGGTGCATCACTCATCAACGCGGTTGGTCAGTTTGATCCGTCGTCAGAAGAGGCCCTTGCGCTGGTCGAGACACTGCGCGATGACTTGCCGTCTGGAGTGCTTGTCGGTGGCTCAGTTGCCGAGAACTTCGACCTCGACAAGACCCTGAGCGAGAAGGCACCACTCGTTATTGGAGTCGTGCTCGTGCTCGGCTTCCTGCTCCTCATCATTGCTCTGCAAGCACTTGTGGTTGCAGCTGTCGGTGTGGTGTTCAACCTGCTCTCCGTTGGCGCCGCGTTTGGTGTCGGAGCATTGGCCTTCCAGCATGGCTGGGCGGCTGGCCCAATGGGTTTCGAGAGTCAGGGGTATCTCACGTCGTGGGCGCCACTGTTCTTCTTCACCCTCGTGTTCGCCATCTCGATGGACTACACGGTATTCCTGCTCGCTTCGACCCGTGAACATTTCAGTCGCTCCGGCGATGCGTCTGAGGCCGTCACTGGCTCAGTCGCCCACACTGGACGACCGATCGTGGCCGCTGCGGGCGTGATGATCGGCGTGTTCTACACTTTCGCCCTTGCTGGCACCTTGCCGATGAAGGAGATGGGACTCATTCTCGGCACAGCTGTGCTGCTCGATGCGTTCCTCATCCGCCTCGTACTTGTGCCAGCTGTGCTCTACCTGATTGGTGAGAAGGCCTGGTGGCTGCCAAAGCCCGTGGCCCGGCTCCTTCCCAAGATCGAGTTCGCTCACTAACGAGTCGCTTTCTCAGTGCCGGGCCGTCTTCGCGGCCCGGCACTGTAATGTCGGGGCTTACCGGCCGCGGGAAGTTCAGCAAGCTTCTCGGGGTTTCGGAGTAACTCGACCGAAAGCAGCACACCATGAGCGACACCGAAGCAACCAAGGTTGATGTCATCGTCATTGGGCTTGGCCCGGCAGGCGAGACGGCGGGGGGAATGCTGGCTGAAGCCGGTCTTCGTGTTGTCGGTATTGAGGGTGGTCTTGTTGGCGGCGAGTGTCCCTATTGGGGCTGCGTGCCGAGCAAAATGATGATCCGCGCGGCAAACCTCTTGGCCGAGAGTCGCCGGGTTGGTGAACTCGCGGGCGCATCGACCACAACGCCCGACTGGGCTCCGGTCGCCAAACGTATTCGTGATCAGGCGACCGACAACTGGGATGACACCGTCGCTGTCGATCGGTTCGTTGGCAAGGGTGGCACGTTCGTCCGGGGTTACGCCACCATCACGGCTCCCGGCACGGTGACAGTTGAAGGGCAGACCTTCGTGGCATCGAAGGGCATCATCGTCGCCACCGGAACCCTGGCCGCTGTGCCGCCAGTGCCTGGTCTCGCCGAGACGCCGTACTGGACGAATCACCAGATCGTCGAGGTCGAACAGCTGCCGAAGTCGCTCGTGATTCTTGGAGGCGGTGCGATCGGAACGGAGCTGGCGCAGGTGATGGCGCGATTCGGCGTTGACGTCTCGATCGTTGAAGGCTTGGACCGGTTGCTGGCGCGAAACGAGCCCGAGGTGGGATCGCTCCTGGCGGAGGTCTTCGAGTCAGAGAGCATCGCCGTTCACACAGGACAGTTCGCCTCGAGCGTGTCGTTCGCCAGCGACAAGTTCACCGTCGCATTGCCCGATGGGACAAACGTGACGGGTGAGCAGCTGCTGGTTGCAACGGGACGTCGCACCTTCCTCAAGGAACTCGGCATCGAGGCCCTTGGACTCGATCCCGAAAGCCGCTTTCTCACTGCCGATGGGAACCAGCGTGTCGGCAAGGGACTCTGGGCCATTGGCGATATCGCGGGCGCCGGGTTATTCACGCACCTCGCAACGCGTCAAGGGGCGGTTGCCGCCGCTGACATTCTGGGCGAGCCAGTCGAACCGCTCAATCTTGATGCACTGCCCGCGGTGACATTCACCGACCCCGAAGTTGGCGCCGTTGGTCTCACCGAGGCGGAGGCACGAGAGCAAGGACTCAACGTCGCAGTTGCGTCGAAACTGGTTGGTCACACTGCCCGCGGCTGGCTCCATTCAGCGGGAAACGAGGGCTTCGTCAAGCTGGTCGTCGACACCGACCAAGACCTCCTCGTCGGCGCCACATCCATGGGGCCAACTGGTGGCGAAGTGCTTGGCCTGCTTGCGCTAGCAGTGCACGCCAAAATCCCTGTCGCGACGCTCCGATCGATGATCTACGCCTACCCGACCTTCTACAAAGGCGTCGAAGACGCCTTAGGCGAGCTCGGTTGAGGTTTGAGAGTCAGCGTGTTGCGACTGGCTAATCGTGTGGCCAGATACCAGCCGGTGAGTGCAACCGTGGCTCCGACTAGCCCATCAACCAGGTAGTGGTTGGCGGTCAGCACGACGGCCGCGGCCATCGCCACAGGGCTGAGCATGCCGAAGACCCGCAAGGTCCTTCGGTCAGCCGCCCTGCACACCGCAATGCCTACGAGCAGATTCCAGCCGACGTGCAGGCTGGGCAGGGCGGCGTACTTGTTGACGAGTGAGGGAGGCTGCAGCACTCGGTATGAGTTCGAGAGACCCGTGACCGTATCAACCATGCCATTGTCGAGGAGACGGGGCGGAGCAACCGGATAGAGGGTGAAGATCACCAACCCGATCGCACCAGAAATGAACATGGCGTTCCTTAGTTGCACGTAGCCATGTTTCTGGGTTCGGTGCAGCCAAATCAGGGTCATCGCAATGACCGGCCAATGGCCCCAGATGTATATCCAGTTCGCTGCAGTTACGAGCCAGTGGTAGTCGAGAATCCCATTCTGGATTGAAGCCTCAAGGTCAAGACCGAGGGTCTGCTCGAACCGTAGGAGCCCGAATCCGTGGCGCACGGATTGCTCCTGCGAAACGGGTCGCCCAAGAGAAGGTCACTTCACCATTAGCTTAACGGCGCTGGTGGCCCTGCTCGATGAGGGATTACCCGGAGCGAACCCTGAACCGTGTCAGGGTGTTGCCCGATGGGTCCGCTGATGAATCATGCGCAGGACTTCGGCTACGACTGCTCTTGTGGTTCTTATGAGGGTTTACAGTGGCAGCACGTCGGCACAGGAGAACACGATGACTCGTCTCGGATATCAGATTCCCAACTTCACGTATCCCGGCATTGGGCCGGAAGGCATCTTTCCCAGCCTCATCGAGCAAGTGAAAGCGGCCGAGGCAAACCACTTTGATCGTGTGTTCTTAATGGACCACTTCTACCAGTTGCCAGGCATCGGCGACCCCGATGACTACATGCTCGAGTGCTACACGACGCTTGCCGCGCTCTCCCAGCACACCGAAAAGGTGCGCCTCTCGGCCCTTGTCACGGGCAACACCTACCGCAACCCGGCAATCTTGGCCAAGATCATTACTGCACTCGATCACGTGTCAGGCGGTCGGGCGAGTTTTGGCATCGGCTCTGGTTGGTTCGAGATGGAGCACGACTCCTTCGGCATTCCGTTCAACACATTTGGTGAGCGTTTCGAAAAGCTTGAGGAATCGCTCAACATCATCTTGCCGATGCTCCGAGGTGAGCGGCCAACGCTCGACGGCAAGCACTACCAGGTCACTGATGCGATCAACTCACCGGCTCCGCTGTCGAAAATCCCGGTCATGATCGGCGGGTCGGGCGAGAAGAAAACCCTCCGAATGGTTGCTCAGTACGCCGACGAGTCAAACCTCACCTGCTCCCTTGAAGAGATTCCTCGGAAGCTCGAAGCGCTCGCCGGACACTGCCAGCGTCTCGGGCGCGACCGCTCTGAGATCAAGGTCACGAAGCTGTTTATGCTGGTGATCGGCAACACACACGATGAGGCGTTGGCCTCTCTCAACACCTTCGTCGAGAACCATGGCTGGCCAGCAGAAGTGGTCGACCTCATGGTGCCGCAAGTGACCATCGGTGGCCCCGACGAGGTTGGTGCGGCAATTCGCGACCTGATCGACGCTGGCCTCGACGGCATCACACTCAATCTTGCCGCTAACGCTCATGACCCTGAGATGATTGCGCTTGCCGGCCAGGTAGCTGACGCAGCTATCGGCTAGCGAGCAGACCTAGGCGACAACAATCGTGGCTCGAACCGGCTTCGCTTGTTTCGTTGCGTGCTCGATCGGCTCGCCACATGGGGGGACTGGCATCGGATCGAGTTGCTCAACCACGACCGAAACCCTTGCATCGGCTGAGGTTGCCACCAAAGTGGTGGTTGCCCCAGCCGCGCTCAACACGAATGAGCGAGAATTGTCGAGCCAGTCCCAGCCACGGTCGGCGAAGACGGCCGCATCGGCGGCCTGAAGGGCCGAGGTTTCGAGCGCAACAGCACCACGAAGCTGTGCAGCAACGACGGCAGGGTCTGCCGTCCGATCGAGAATGCTGAGCATGGTCTCACCAGCGACGTAGGCCCAGCAGAGTCCATCGGGAAACGACAAAGTTGTTGGTGCGAAACGATGCCCGCCAAGATGGCTTGCCTTCCATACATCGATGCCAGCTGGTGCCGCGGCAAGGATCTCGATGTGCAACAAGGTGCCGTACTGGCCGCAGCATCGGTCTCGAGAACCGTGGGTGCAGATGAGTAGGTCGGTGGTGGCTGAACCAACGTCGTGAATCCAATTGACGCTGTCAATGACAGAACTTGCGATCGATGCGGTGGAGACCGATCGAGCGCTTCGCGAAAAGGTGGTCTCGCCGGGACGGCTCGATGCCATGTAGCTGACGATCTGATGCTCGGCACCGACTGGCGTGGCTCCAGCAATGGCGAACACCTTGATGCCGTCAAGATCGACAGCGGCCAGCAGTGGGTGTCCTTCGATCTTCTTCGGCCATGGCAACGGAAGCTCAACCAAGACAACGTGTTGCATTGAGCCCGCAGAGCCAGGGGCGGGCTCGCCAAGCTCACGAGTCACGGCTGAACAGTGGAGATCGTCGGGGTTCTCGTTGTCGTAATTGTCCGCGTTCACTCTCACTAGAGCCATGGTGCTAGCGGATCTTCTGGCGAAGCGAAAGCATCCACTCGGTCGCTTCGGTCCACGCGGCATCGGCGGCCGTGCGAACTTCGGTTGATCCCTTGCCCGCGGCCGGGTAGCTGCCAAGAAACTTGACGTCGGCGTGCTTGGCCCGCACGGCACGCAGGCAGTCAGCGGTGACATCGTCGGCGATATGGCCGTCGACATCGACGATGAAGCAATACTGGCCGAGATTGGTTTTCACTGGACGCGACACGAGCTTCGAGAGGTTGAGGCTGCGCGCCGCGAACTCTTCAAGAATCTGCACGAGCGAGCCAGGTTTGTCTTCGCGCTGCGTGATGACGACGGTGGTTTTGTCGTGGCGGGTCTGGTGCGGCACATCGCGGGCGCCGACGAGGAGGAATCGAGTTTGATTGCCAGGGTGGTCGGCAACGTTACTCTCGATGACTTCTAGCCCATAGCGTTCACCTGCGAGCTTGGTTCCGAGGGCGGCCATGCCGTCATGAAGGCTCGCGGCCTCGGCGGCCTCGGCGGTCGAATTGGCTGGCGTGATGTCGATGTCTTTCAGCTCCCGGCGAAGGAAGTTGCGGCACTGGGCATTTGCGATGGGGTGGGATGAGATGAGCTTGATGTCGCGCAGAGTCGTACCCGGCTTGGCCATCAGATTCATCTCGATGTCGAGAACGACCTCTCGTTGGATGAGTAGGTCGGTGTCGAAAGCGAGGGTGTCGAGGGTGACGTTGACCGTTCCTTCAATCGCATTCTCAATAGCCACAAAGCCGAGATCGAGTTCTCCAGCCTGTGTCGCTGCCAAGATGTCGACGAACGTGCGCATCGGCACGAGCTCTTGACTAGCGAGGTCGGCCTGCGTCAGCAGCGCCTCTTCAGTGAACGTTCCCTGAGGACCCAGGAATCCAATACGGCGCTTGTCGTCAGTCACTTGAACAAGCCTAATAGCGAGAGTCGCTGACCGGGCCGGTTGCTTACTGCACCCGCCAGCATCGTAAGCTTGACCCCATGTCTGACCGCCTGTACTTCCGTCAACTTCTCTCGGGCCGTGATTTCGGCGCCGACAACATGATTGCCCAGCAGATGGTGAACTTTTGTTACCTCATAGGCGATCGTGAAACCGGTGAGGCCGTCGTGGTCGACCCTGCGTATGACGTGCAATCACTCGTCGACGTTGCGGCGGCTGATGGCATGGTGCTCACCGGTGCACTTGCCACCCACTACCACGCCGACCACGTTGGCGGAAACATGATGGGTCACCAGATCGACGGGGTTGCTGAACTGCTCGACATCGTTGACGTGCCTGTGCACATCCAAGCCCCAGAGGCCGAATTCGTCTCGAAGGTGACGGGCCTCGGCGCTGACTCGCTGGTAAGTCACCAGTCGGGCGACGTGGTCAACGTTGGAGGGGTTGAAATTGAACTGATACATACCCCTGGCCATACCCCTGGCAGCCAGTGCTTCTTGGTCGATGGGCGGCTTGTGGCCGGCGACACTCTGTTCCTCGACGGCTGTGGGCGTACTGATCTGCCTGGCGGAAACCCTGAGGAGCTGTATCGCTCCCTCACCGAACGACTGGCCAGAGTGCCGGACGACGCAGTTCTTTTCCCTGGTCACCAGTATTCACCCGAGCCATCGAAGTCGATGGGTGAGACCCGAGCTCAGAACGTGGTTTTCAAGCCGGCATCGCTAGAGCAGTGGCTCATGATGTTTGGTCACTAATTCTGGTTCAAACGACTCATCTCTTCCTCCTACTGGCCGACTGAGAAGCACGACCCCAGGAGGCCTGTCGTGGCGCTAAGCCCAGAGACAAGCGATGACTACGAACAACTACGCGAACAACTAAGGCGCTACGAAGCGTCTTTGGAGTCGGCTAAGGGCCGACTCGTTGCATTCGCGCGGTTAGAAGAGATCGCCCGAGATCGGCATCAATCTCCCGAGGTTGTAGCTGCGAGGGCCGCAATTGAATTGCTGGAAACTCAGGAGACCTCGCTTCGCGCTGAAGTCACTGCTCTCCAGTCCCAACGAGATTCAACTAAGGAGGATCTCTCGATGCTTCTCGTAAATAAAAAACAGACGATCATTGAACTCGAAGACGTCCGAGGCAACCGCGAATCGCTTGCCGACGACGTTGCAGTCATGCTGAACGAGATTGAAGCTATTCGTAGCGATGCGCAACGCCTCAACATCGAAAAAGGCGAACTTGAGACTGAGGTCATGGAACTGCGTCTTGTCGTGCAGGCGCTCGAGCGCAAGGCTGCCTCACTCCAAGAGAACCCGGGACGACGCGAGTCTGACACTGACGAAGATCTTGCCGACGATGAGGATTCTCTCGCCGTCAACGATGTGGCCGATGACATCTCGGTCGGCATGGGCAACGACGAGCACGAGGCATTCGACCGGTTCTTCAACGACGACGAGGTCGACGATAAAGCACGTAACTGGATGCTTGGGTAGGACATCGAGTCAGTCCATGCGACACTATGCGCGTGCGACACGGACTCTGGATTCGAGCGATCTTTGCCTCAGCTATCGTTTTCACTGGCCTGGCTGGGTCCGCGGCTGCTGAAACGCCAATCGATGTGGTGGACGCAGTCGCTGACGATGGCGTCTACATCGCACCCGGCTTCAAGATCGATGCTGACGAAGCCGAAATAGCAACTGCCATAGCCGAGGCTCGGCGAAATGGGCTTGAGATTGTCGCGATCGCTCCCATCGCGCCGCTGCCAGACGCTGAATCGTTTGGGCTCCGCGTCTTACAAGCTTCGGGCACCGCTGGCTACGACGCGGTCGTGGTATTTAGCGAAGACGGCAACCACCAGATTGCCGTCGTTGATGAATACAAAGATCGCATCCTGCGGTCAATCGAGGCAGCACAACAAGCCCCGAATGCGGCCGACTCAATTTCGGCAGTGGTTACCGCATTGCTCGCCGAGCCTGAGCCGAGCGTGCCGGCTGCTATCGACGTCGTGTCAGGCTGGGTGTTCACCCTTATCGCGATCCTCGCCGCGGCCGTCGTCCTTGACGTGATGTGGCGCCAGCGCCTCCGCCGCCGCTACCAGGAACGTATCGCCCAAGCGCAGGCGGCTCAGTCGAACGCGTCTCAGTCGAACGCGTAACTGCGGATCCAAGCGTGCATTGCTACACCGGCGGCAACTCCCGCATTGATTGACCGAGTAGAACCGAACTGAGCAATCGATCGACACTGGTCGAGGACAGGGCGAATCTCGTCAGACAGGCCCGGCCCCTCTTGTCCGAATACGAGCACGCATCGCTCAGGCAAAGGATCAGTTTCTAGCGGTGTTGATCCCGGCAGATTGTCGATTCCGACAACCACGAGGCCCTCATCGGTGGCCCACGTTCGGAACTCGTCGATGGTGGCGTGATGGCGAACATGCTGGTAGCGGTCGGTCACCATCGCCCCACGTCGGTTCCACCGCTTTTTGCCGATGATGTGGACCTCTTTCGCCAAGAACGCGTTGGCGGTGCGGACTACGGTGCCAATGTTGAAATCGTGCTGCCAGTTCTCGATGGCCACGTGAAAGGTGTGTCGCTTCGTATCGAGGTCGGCCACGATGGCTTCGAGGGTCCAATAGCGATAGTTGTCGGTGACGTTTCGGCGGTCGCCTTCAGCGAGTAGTTCAGCGTCGTAATGATCACCTGTTGGCCAGGGGAGCGGGTGGGGTCCGACGCCGACTTCTCGTTGCTCAGTCTTGTCGTCGTTCATACGACTGTGAACGGTGCGGGGGTGGCGCCGGTGAGGTGGACGAGATCGGCCGGTGCAATGGCGAAGACGTGCCGCGGTGTGCCCGCAGCCGCCCAGATGAGGTCAAAGGTGAGGAGGTGCGGGTCGATCCACGTCCTCACTGGGGTGACATGGCCGAATGGAGGAACGCCACCGATAGCGAACCCAGTGGCGGCTCTCACCTTGTCAACATCGGCTCTGCCGCATTTCGGCACGCCAGCAAGGTCAGCAAGGAGGGCGCTATCGACCAGATTCTTTCCGCTCGTCAACGCGAGAACAAGTTCGCCGTCAGCGTCGAAGATCATTGACTTGACGATTTGGTCGACCTTGCATCCGACCGCAGTTGCGGCATCTTGCGCGGTTCGTGTGCCGTCTGGGTATTCCAAGACTTCGACCGAGACTCCGGCGGCAGCCGCAACATCGAGCACCTTCTGGGCTTGGGGGTGCAGTTCGCTCATGACCGTGACTACTCGGTACCGACGGCAGGTATGCCGAGATCGATGTAGGTGAAGAGTGGCTCGAACTTAACTCCGGCGGCACCAAACCGTTCGTGTGGCTCATCACTTCGCGCCACGAGGGTGGAGGCCAAGACAACGATGCCGCCCTCGGCGTCGATGCGCTCCTTGGCGGTGAGGCTAGAGCCGCCAGACGTGATGACGTCGTCGACGAGGAGGATGCGCTTGCCTTCCAATGGTGCGCCTTCGACGTAGCGGTCGGTGCCACGTCCCTTTGGTTGTTTGCGGACAACGAACCATTCTTTGTCGCCCATGATCGCGACGCCGTGCGCAAACTGATCGGCTCCGAGCGTGAGCCCGCCGACCGCATCGAACTCGACACCGGCAGCCTCGGCCAGATCGAGTAGGCAGACCGACGCCAGGGCAAGGTCGCGACCTTGGGCGAGTGCCTTCTTACCGTCGAGGAAGAAGCGGCTCTGCGCGCCCGACGAGAGCGTGACGGGCTCAGGCAGCTCGAGCAGGCCCTTAGTTTTCAGCACCGAAAGCAACAAGTTTCTGCGCTCAGCGGCGGTATTAGGCAGGTCGGTCAGGTGAGTCATTGAGCTGCACGATACCGAGTGCGGAGTTAGGTTCTGGATTCGGCAACGAGGGCCTGGCCCGCCTTCGATCTGATCGCCCCCGCGGCACCCGCAATGATGACCGCACCGCCAACCAGGTGGATCCAGGTGATTCCCTCGCCAAGAAAGACCCAGGCCAGTCCGCCGGAGACGACCGGCCCTGCGAGACGCATGAGCGGCGGGATGTTGGCTGGCACGTGTTTGAGAGGCCAGGTCATCACGATGTGACCGAGTGTTCCCGGAATGAACGCCATCGCGGCAGCTCGCCAGAGGTCGGGGGTTTGCACGCTGCCAGGCGAAAGGCTGGCGACGGTTACGAATCCAGACACGCAGATCGCCGCCGTCGTCATCACTACGGCCAAGAACGACACGACAGGCATCTCGTCGCGGCTGAGCTTTGACAATATGAAGAATCCGACGAAGAAGATCGTGCTTCCGACGGCCATAAGCATTCCCAGCAGATCACCGTCGACTCCTGCCGAACTGCCAAGCACGACGAAGACCGCTCCGGCCATCGCGAGCAGCGACCACAGTCGAAACGTCGGGGCTGGTCGTTCACCGAATAGAGGAACGGCGAAGAGGGCCACGATGATCGGTGACAACGTGCTCATGAGACTCGCGTCAACCACGCTGGTGCGCTTGATGGCGCTGAAGAACAGGACTTGGTTGAGGCTAAACGAGGTGCCGGCGAGCACGGCAAGAAATAACCCTCGGGGACTGCCGAAGGCTCGCCCACTGAGTAGATGAACGGCGAGGCCAACCGCCAAGATGGCGACGCCAAACCAGAGGCGCCAGAACGACAGAAGAACGCCGGTGGTTTCGGACGAGCGAGCAAGCACGGGGCCGGTGCCATAGAAGAGGACGCCGAGTGCGATCAGGTGAAACGGGAACCGCGACGCAATCTGGTCGGCCACCGGTGGGGCTGTTGTCGTCACTGCCACGGTCTATCCGAGCCACCGCCCCACAGCAAATTGTCGCAAGAACGCGAAGTGTCACACGTATCCGATACCTGAACACTGAGTTCGTCATTGTTGGTGGTGGGTCGAGTGGCGCCGCGTTAGCTGGACGCCTTGCTGAGGCGGGGCGTGATGTCGTGTTGTTGGAGGCCGGTCCTGACTACGGCGCGCACGGAGATCCGGCGTGGCCAACTGAGCTGGTAGATGCTCGGGCGCTCGCTACTACCCACTACTGGGGCTACAGGGCCGATCGCTGGGTGTTTGAGCGGGCACGAGTGATTGGCGGCTGGCTCATCACACAACGGAGCGATCGCGGCTGTGGGGCACCGGGTTGACTACGACGGATGGGGTCTTGCGAGCTGGTCGGCAGCTGAGCTCGAGCCAGTGTTTACGCGTGTCGTCGAGCGCATGCGTGTGAGCGCGTACGACCGAAGTGACGTGGTGCCATTTCACGAGCAGTGCCTTGAGGTCGCCGAGGCGATGGGGTGGGCCATTGCGAGCGATCTTTGCGATCTTGATGCGAATGATTCCTTTGGCCTGGAGACCGTCAACGTGGTTGATGGCACGAGGTGGAATGCCGGCTTCGCCTATCTCGATCCCATTCGGGATCGCCCGAACCTACGCATCATCGATCATGTATTGGCCGACAAGGTGGTCGACTCAGCGTCATGCGCCGTCGTCATTGCCAAGCAGGCCGGCAAGGCACTGAAAATCGAAGCAGCCACCGTCGTGCTGAGTGCAGGCGTCTATGGCACACCTGCCATCCTGCAACGACGAGGTGGCGGCGAGCGGTTTTCTTCCGGAGGAACAGACCCTCGGCAAGTCGATCTCGAGTCAGTCTTCCGACGGACTCTATGACACGCACATCTTCCCCGTGATCGGAAGTAACCAGACGAGCGTATTGTACGGGCGAGCCGCCGTTGATGTGGCGGTCATGACGCCGCGCAGCCGAGGAATGGTCGAGATTGAGAGTGCCGATCCTGAGGGGTCGCCGATGATCGACCATCAATATCTCACTGACGACGAAGGGCACGATATTGCGGTCATGATGGACGGATCGCCGACCTGCTCCTCGCCTAGCCGATGATCTCAAAGGTGGTCGCGAGCTCGACACCGAAGTCGGCGCCTGCGCCCGCAGCGGGGCCACGAAGGAATGCGTCTGGCGACGCCATTTCGCCGGCGAGGTTATCGAGATAGACCGCATGGCACGCCAGCGATGCGACACCGGCATCGAACGTGTCGGTGACATCGACGGCGTGGGTCGCCTGTGGACTTCCGGAAAAGCCAACGAACCGAACCCCATCCCACGGGGGGCCAGCCTTGGGGAATACCCAGGGATTTCCGGCATCTCTCACAGCGTCGAGGAGTGAGCGGCCGACCGCCCTGTGGTCACAGTGGTTCCAACTCGGACCACCCCATGAGTCACGGAAGTTGATGGAGAAGACGACATCGGGGCGATGCAGCCTGATCGATTCGCAAAGGGCGGCTCGCAAGTCGAGACCTTCAACCAAGAGACCATCTGGCATGCCGAGGAAGTCAACAACCTCAACTCCGACGGTTTCGCATGCTGCGATCTGCTCGGCTTGGCGCAACGGACCGACGTCCGCGGGATCCATGGTCGAGATCCCGGCCTCGCCATCGGTTACCAATACATAAGCGATGGTCTTGCCTTGCCCGGTCCAGCGCGCGATGGCAGCGGCGGCCCCGTACTCCATGTCGTCAGGGTGGGCGACGACCGCCAACCCAGTCGACCAATCTTCGGGCACTGGCTGTAGCTGCGACATGTCCGCATCTTAGGATGCGTTAAGGATGCGTGATGTTCGAATTTCTGAACTTAGTGCTTGACTCTCCCTTAGAGGGAGACCTGATGGTGGTGAAGTGATGTTGATGCCGATCGGACAATTCGCAACCGCTTCCCGGCTGTCGGTGAAGTCGCTTCGGAACTACGACGAGTCTGGGCTTCTCCCGGCTTCGTTCGTCGATCCTCAGTCTGGCTACCGGTACTACCGGCTTGAGCAGCTTGCTCGAGCCGACGCCATTCGTTCACTGCGGATGGTCGGAATGCCGCTCGCACGAATAGCGGAGACGCTCGATGGCGAAGACCCCGAATTGTTGTTGATGTCACAACTCGAAACGCTCGAAGCCGAGCGTGACGAGATCAACCGAAAGGCGCTGCATCTTCAGCGCCTCATAGCTACAAAGGAATATGTGATGTCATCAGAAGTAATTTTCAAGACAATCCCCGCTCAGACAGCCGCCGCCTACCGAACCGAAACCACCTATGACAAGATCTTCGCCCACATTCCAGAAGGATTCGGTCGGGTGATGGGCTTCCTCGGCGGCTCGAACGTGGGTCCCATCGGTGCGCCATTTACCCTCTACTACGAAGCCCCCGATGGTGACACGACTGGCGAGATCGCAATGTGTGTGCCGATTGCTGGCGCTATGGATGTTCACGATGGGATCTCAATCGTCGAGCTTGAGGCATGCGCGGCAGCAGCCGTGATCCACAAGGGTTCATACGAGACGATGGGTGAGTCGTACGCGAACGCCGCCAACTGGATTGTCGAACGAGGTCACCACATCGTTGGACCAGCAAGGGAGATCTACATGAACAGCCCTGCCGATACTCCCGAGGAAGACCTTCTCACCGAAATCCTCTTTCCAATTGATGCTGAGTTGGCCGCCTGATGGCCGTGAACTACCAGCACCGATACGACACGGCTCGCCCGACCTACACCAAGGTCAACGACAAGAAGTTCGCCGACCTCGAGGCAGGAACGTCTGTCCTGATTCCGAGCCCCGAAGACATTGGGCTTGAGATCGACAAACTCGGAGCGGACGAACTCATCGACCTCACTGAGCTTCGCCAACGCCTGGCTGAACGGCACGGCGCAGATGGCGCCTGCCCAGTGATGACCGGCATGAACCTTCGGGTAGTCGCCGAGTTGGCAGTTGAAGCCCTCGATGCCGGGGTGCCTTCGGACGATGTGTTGCCCGTGTGGAAGGTCATCACGCCGAAGAGCGCCCTCGCCAAGAAATTGCCAGGCGGACCAGCCCGCATTGCCAAGTTGCGTGACGAGACCAGCTAGCTCGCTCTGCTATTCGGCGATGATGGCATCAACTTCAATCTCAATTTGCCAGGCTGGGTCGACGAAGCGGCTGACTTGGACGATTGTCTCGACCGCACGAGTGTCGCCAAGGAAATCCTTGCGGGCAGTTACCGCTCGTTGGTAGTGGTCGATGTTGAGAAGCATTGTTCGGGTTCGCACAACGTCGCTGGGGCTGGCTCCGGCGGCAGCTAAGGCCTGGCCGATGATCTCGTAGCATCGGCGAGCCTGAGCCTCGATGTCCCGAGGGTTGACGTTGGTGCCGTCTTCGTTGATGGCCGCGGTCCCACCGACAGCGATGTGGTTACCAACACGGACAGCCCTAGCCAATCCGATTGCCTGCTCGTTTGGCCCGCCGAGGAGGATGTCTTGGCGGTCGTTTGGTTGTGACATGAAGGTTCCTTTGTCGAATGGTTCTTCCCAGAAAGCAAGGGTGGTGAGCGTGCCGGCCGGGATCTCGGTGTAGCCACCGTCGTGAATGGCAACGGTCGCGTTCTGCGTAAGAGTTGGCCAGAGTTCTGGTGTCGGGTGAAATACGTGCACGGGTCGGCCCGCCTCGTTCCAGCGAGTCACGATGCTCGGGTCGGCCGTCATCCACGCTCGCTGGCCCGCATGAGCGCATTGGGCGGCAAGTTTGCCCCACGACATCTCGACACCGGGTGTGACAGCAATCATTAAGGCGCCGACGCTTGGGATCGCATCGGATTGCTCCGGCGTATCGAGATCACTTGATTGAATCTGAAGCTTTGCCAACGGCTCCGGCGCCTCGTCGAGCGGACCTGGCACGAAGGCCCGCACCTCGGTCCCATCGACTGCGACCGTGACGCCGGCCGGCTCTTGCGCTCGTGTCCACGCGGCGCCCCGACCGCGTCTCACGATCTTGCGTATGCGAGCACCGTTCCAGGCCTCAACCGCCTCGTGCCAAGGGCCGCCAGGCGCGCTTCGAGGGTCGTCGAGCAACGCGATGGTCGCAAGGACTGCGGCGCGGCAGATGTCGACAGTCTTTGGTGGATCGATCTTCTCGACACGGGCCGCCAACTGCAAAGCAAGCGGCGAATCAGGAGTGGTCACCAGCCCATTTAACCGACTGCGTAGCGCTTTGGGGGTGCGGGGGCGCCCTTTTGGGCGCCCCCGCACCCCCAAAACCGCAGTGGTACTGTCTGCCCATGACGACGATCGGCGCCCTCATTGGAACCGGACGGTCGGCCGACATCTATGAGTTCGGCGAGGGCCGGGTGCTGCGACGGGGGCGTTCAGGACCGATTCCCGTCCCCGAGACGGACATTCGGATGAGAATCGGTGAGCCGGAGTCGTTCGTCCACGCGACCTTCACCCAAGGAACATTCTCCTGACCGCGAGTGGGCCAGTCGTGATCGATTGGGAAGGCGCAGGGGTTGGCGCTCGTGATGCAGACGTCGCGACCACGTGGCTTCTTCTTGAGACCGCCGATGCCGACGATGTCCCACGACTGGGCTGGTCGAGGGTGTGGGAAATGGACGGCGGTCGAGACAGTTCGACATCTCGTAGGTGTTGTGAGTTGGTACGACGAATGGCTCGACCGAGCGTTGCAAGGTATGAGCGACCCGCCATTCTCCGAAAGCGAGTTTGACCACCGGAACGCAAAGGCAGTTGCGCTGCTCGAACACCTCGATGGACCTGCAGCGACCGCGGCGTTTTCACTAGGGGCTCGCAGCTATCTCGATCGAGCCACCGGCCACCTCGATATTCCGTTCGGCTACCCGGCTGGCAGCGTGGCTGTTGGACTTCACCTCGGAGTAGCGGCGGCCGAGTGGCACTTGCACGCATGGGACCTAGCGAACGGACGAAAAGTTGCGTATGAACCGGACGGTGCAACCTCGCTGTTCCTGGGCGCTGGTGCTTGCGTGGCGGCGGCGAAGGGCGGAGTTAGCGGCCGACTGCTCGGGCTCGCAATTCCGATTGCGGCGAAGCGTGCACCATGGAAAACGATGCTCAAAGAGTCGGGTCGGTAGCTGTTCGCCACGAGGCCTTACTCTGGGTAGCGGTCCTCGGTACAAACCTCACCGCTGCCATTGCTGAACTCCGGTGCGGAGTCGGAAAGCCTGACGAATACGCATCGGTAGAAGCCCAACAAGTCAACCGGATAGCGGATTTCTATCGGGCGGGTGTCACCGTAGAACTGATAGCTGTCGGGCGAACCGGCCTTGAGAATGAAGAACGGGTTGAGGCCACTTGGTTCCTCCTCGAGAATTGCATTGATGTCCTCGACCGTCAGTCCCTCATACGATTTCTCGACCTCGTCCCGAAGTGCGCTTTGGCGAGTGGTGAGGATTGCCTGCAGTCCGCCGTACAAGGCGCCGACTGTGAGCAACGTTGCGCCAACAATCCCGATCACCCACTTCGACCCGAGGCGGCTTTCAGTTTCACTTGATGCTGATTGAGATGTGTCGGGAACTAGGCCGGGGGTGAAGCGTATGGCTGCCGCAGTCGCCGTGGCGCCGATGACTCCACCGAGTGAGTTCGCGATCAGATCGGTGACGTCGGCCGCGCCGAGCCCGGTGAGCGCTTGGAGCGTTTCAATTCCGAATGAAAATCCGCAAAGCCCTACGGCAACAGCGAGGGGGCGTCTGGTTACGACGCTCCAGACGATCCCGGCTGGAACGAAGAGAGCGACGTTGAGCCGCCACGCAGGCTCGGTGCTCGCGACTTCGATGGGCGACTGACGAATCTCGGTCCACCACGTCGCTGCCCGTGCCGGATCGAAGCCCGGCCGACCCTCGAGGCGTTCGAAGATGGTGAACGCAATGATCAGTAATCCGGCGAGTGCTGTTAAGTACGCCGCGGGCCGAGTGCTGCGCAGCCGACGAGCAAATAGTGGTGTCAGCAGGACTGACAGTACAACGGCCGCAGCTAAACCGGCCAACAGCCGACCGTTAAGGAATGCCTCTATCGCTCGACTCACATCACGCTCGACCGACGATGGTGAAACCCAGACTCGTGCAACCTAGGCGTCGGGGCTGTAGTGCAGAATGTCACCTGGCTGGCAGCCAAGCTCTTCGCAAATCGCAGTCAGAGTGCTGAACCTTATCGCTCGAGCTTTGCCCGTTTTGAGGATCGACATGTTGGCGAGTGTAAGGCCGACTCGTTCGGCGAGTTCGGTCATCGTCATGCCCCGTTCGACGAGGATTTCGTCGAGGTGGATTGTGATTGCGTTGGCCTCAATGTCGGCCGGCATCAGATCGTCAGTTCGGCGTCAGCTCGGAGCGCGACCCCATGGCGCCACACCTCAAGTAATGCGGCGAGAACCAACGCGAGCCCGAGGCCGCTCAGGTCCCAGGTGGCCTCTAGCCCGTCAAAGCCGGCCTTGTCCTGAATCGGGAACGACACGATCGGTTGGAGTGCGCTGATGCTGGCGAAGGCGACAGCGATGTACATCATCCACCTGAGACGGGAGGCGTTCTGACTGGTGAACGGGTCGGTGCCCTTCGCCAGAATTCGGCGAAGCAGTTCGAGAAAACCGATGCCGACTAGGGCCAGCGCATCGGTGACTGCCCACCAGGCGAGTCGGTAGCCGATGCTGGTCTTGACGTCGACGGTCGCGGTCGCCTCGGTGATCGTTGCGTCGTCTGGGTATGGACTCGAGATCGAATCGGTCGGGAGTTCGAGGCTGAGCGGCGAGGCCAATGAGTCGGAGGTTATGGCTGCGGCCAGGCTGCCGACGAAGTAGATCGAAGCGGCGAACATTGCGACTATCACTGCGTATCGCAGGTAGTCGACAGTGGTCATGCCGGGCTTTTGTGTGGTGACTTGGTCAGTGGCGGAAGACATTTCGGGTCCGTTCTTATCGAGAAACAATGTTATTGTTTATCAATATGCACGCGAGCTAAACGAGAGTCAAGCGGTTTCTTTCCCAGAGTCCGGATCGCCGAAGGCTCTTGCCGAGTCGTCGAGCGGTCGCTACCGTCAGAAGCGGCGACTTGTCACGCCAAACCTTCACCCGGCACCCACGCGCCGGCTTCGGAAGGCAAAGGGGACCTTGAGTGCCCGGCAGGAGACTTTGTTGGTTTCGATTGTTTTGCCGGTTGCATGAGGTCGACGAGCGTGGGGTGTCAGATCTCGTGCGTGATTGGCATGGAAAGCAGTTGAAATGACAAAGAATGAGAGCTTCAAACGGCGTATTCGCGAACGGATGGCAACGACTGGTGAGCGCTACACCGTTGCCCGGCAATCGTTGATTGACCAGACATCAGGATCGCGGCGTCGAGTTTGGGTGTCAGAGCCGGAATTCACCGATGAGGTAATCCGGAGCAACACCGGACACGGCTGGGACGATTGGTGCGACATCATTCATGCCTGGCCAGGCCACGTCGACGGCCACGCCGCGATCGCCACGTACTTGCGCGAAGACCTTGGGGTTGAAGCATGGTGGGCTCAAGGCGTAACGGTGAGCTATGAACGAATCACCGGCTTGCGTTTGCCACACGAACGGGCCGATGGCACCTTTACGGCCGACAAGTCGAAGACGATTGCGATCGATGCCGAGAAACTTCGGGCGATGCTGCTTGACGACGATGACCGCGACGACCTCTTTGGAGGCGAGCCGACTGAGCTTCGGTCGAAGCCAACGTCAAAGTCCATCCGAATCGCAGTTGGCCCTGGGGTTGCGTTGTTCTCACTCGAAGCAAAGGCTGACGGCCGGACCAAGGTCGTCGTCTCCCACGAGAAGCTCCCTGAGTTCGATGCGGTGGCCGAATGGAAGTTCTACTGGAACGATTGGCTGACGGCTCTCGACGAAGGCTGAGATTATCGCCGCTCCCAGTCGCAAGATCTACACTCTCGTGCATGGCTATCGCATCCTTGTCGCTCGTCGCCCTCGACTGTCCAGACCCCCATGCACTCGCTGAGTTCTACCGCGAGATCGTCGGCGGC
>RCMY010000643.1_pt1 | contig 33072 bp, 33 predicted proteins | sample 2041341 | NCBI WGS metagenome assembly RCMY01 (sample SAMN09708234, study PRJNA481090) | Marine sediment metagenome, whole genome shotgun sequencing project. | reverse complement strand
TCTGGTGGATCGGATTCCGTTGAAACGGCACTGCGCCTTGCGCGGCAATATCACAAGCTGCGCGGCGCACCGGGGCGGACCAAGTTCCTGAGCATGAAGCGGGGGTATCACGGCACGCATTTTGGCGCCGCCAGTGTGAACGGCAATGCCAATTTCCGCACCGCATACGAGCCGCTGTTGCCGGGCTGCTTCCACATTCCCGCGCCCTATACCTATCGCAACCCGTTCAACGAGACCGACCCTGCAAAACTGGCGCAGCTTTGTGCGGCGGCCCTTGAGGATGAGATCGGATTTCAAGGCGCGGAGACAATTGCCGCGATGATAATGGAGCCGATCTTGGGCGCAGGTGGGGTTATTCCGCCGCATCCTTCCTTTGCGCCAATGGTCGAGGAGATTTGCAACCGACACGGGATTTTGCTGATCACGGACGAGGTGATCACCGCTTATGGCCGCACCGGCGCTTGGTCCGGCGCGCGGCTTTGGGGGATCAAGCCTGATATGATGTGTACCGCCAAGGCGATCACCAACGGGTTTTTCCCTTTTGGCGCCGTGATGCTGGGCGATAAGATGGTTGAGGCGTTCGAGAATAACCCAGCTGCCAAGATCGCACATGGGTATACTTATTCCGGCCATCCGGTTGGCGCGGCGGCAGCACTTGCCTGTCTGGCCGAGACCAAACGGCTGAACGTGATCGACAACGCCGCCGCGCGGGGCACCCAGATGTTTGAAGGCTGCAAAGCGTTGATGGCAAAGCACGATATCATCGGCGATGTGCGCGGCGGCTATGGCTTGATGACGGCAATCGAGATGGTCGGTGACCGCGCAACCAAAGCGCCAATTGACGGCAAATCAGCGGGTATCGTTCAGGAGGCAGCTTATGAAAACGGCGCGATGGTTCGGGTTTCCGGCCCGAACTTGATCCTGTCACCATCGTTGATTGTGACGGCGAAAGACGTTGACGGGATTTTGTCAGCGCTGGATGCGGGGTTTTCTGCGGTGTAGGCGTACCGCTTTGCCTGCGCCCGTAAGGTTGGCGTAAGGTTGCCATGGTCATAACCGCGAAAGTAACAACGCGGCAGGCCCACGATGAACGATTACACGGCATTCAACAAACGGATGGGATCGTTACGTTCGGCGATCCCGCTTTCCCCAATCACTCTCATTGTGCTGACCTGTGGTTTCATTTTCTGCGCCTACAACGCGACGTTTTGGTCAATCGCTGTGGAGATATTCGAGGGGCATCCGGTTTCGCTTGCCGCCTATATCGCCGCAGTTTTTTTCCTGCTGGTTGCAACCTTTAGCTTCTTTGGCTTCCCATGGATCGTGAAGCCGTTTCTGGCTGTGATGGTCATTCTAAGTGCGGTGACCTCGTTCTATATGGACAAGTTGGGGGTCATTATTGACCGCGACATGATCCAGAATGTCATGGTTACCACGGTCACAGAATCCAAACATCTGATCACTTTTGGCTTTGTGTCGTATGTGTTGGTGTTTGGCGTTTTGCCCGCGCTGTTGATCATGTCGGTAAAGATCAAACCGCAAAGCTGGGCCAAGACGGCTTGCATCCCCGTTTTCACATTCGTGATAAGCCTGATCCTGACTGCCGGCCTGTTGATGTCGGATTTCAAAACATATGCTTCGGTCTTGCGCGAGCGCAAAGATTTCATGAGCAGCTTTCAACCTGGTGCGCCTTTGGTGGGCGGCATCCGCTATGCTAGGATGATGTTGCAGACCAAGGATGTCACGTTTACCGCGATTGGCGAGGATGCCGTCAAAGGGGCCAGCTATGCGGGTCAGGACCAGCCCGTATTAACCATTTTGATCGCGGGTGAGACAGCGCGTGCGCAGAACTTCAGCTTGAACGGCTATGACGTAGACACAAACCCGGCGTCGGCGAAACTTCCGGTTGTCAGCTTTGCTAATGTCCAATCCTGCGGCACGGCGACGGCGGTATCTCTTCCGTGTATGTTCTCCAAATATGACCGCGACGGATATTCCTATGAGAAGGGTATCTCTCACGAAAACGTCCTTGATGTCTTGTCACACGCGGGAATGGCCGTTGAATGGTGGGACAACAACACAGGTGACAAAGACCTCGCCAAACGGGTTCCCTCTCGGTCCTTCACACAAACGGAGAACCCTGAGTTCTGTCCCACGGGCGAATGTCTGGACGGCATTTTCATGGACGCATTGAAAGAATACGCCAAAGGGATCACACAAGACACGGTTCTGGTATTACACCAGATCGGCAGCCACGGGCCGACATACTATTTGCGTTATCCTGAGGAATTTGAACGGTTTACGCCCGCGTGTCGCACGGCGGAATTCAAGAAATGCACCCCGCAAGAAATCACAAATGCATATGATAATACCATCGCTTACACGGATCAAATCCTCGCAGACACCATCGGATTTCTGGATGAACAGGCGGGCCTGACAACAGCCCTCTTATATGTTTCCGATCATGGAGAGTCTTTGGGAGAGGCGGGCCTCTATCTACATGGCTCGCCCTATTTCATGGCACCCGAGTTTCAGATCAAGGTGCCGATGATCCTGTGGATGTCGGACAAGTTTCAGGCGCGGTTCGCCCTTGATCAGGAGTGCCTGACCAATAGCCGGACTAACGCTTTATCACATGACAATCTGTTCCATTCGCTGTTGGGTATGTTGGACATTAGAACCCGCGAATATGATCCGGCTTTGGATTTCTTTGCGCCGTGCAAGACAGATCAAAAGGTAGCCGAAGGATGACACGTGAAAACAAACCGATCCGCAGCAAACCAGAGCGGATCACAGGCGCCCGCCATGTGTTCGCGGCGGCGGGCTATTCTATTGGCGGGATCAGCCGGCTTTGGAAAGAAACGGCGTTTCGCCACATCGTTTTTGCGTTTTTCCCTTGCCTGCTTCTTCTCGCGGTGGTCGGCGCGGGGATAGTCGAATACAGTGTTTTTTTGATCCTGTTTCTCTTGTTGGTAGCGGCGGAGGCTTTGAACACCGCAATTGAATGCATCGTTGACCATCTTGCGCCGCAGTGGGAGGAGTTTGCGCGCGATGCCAAAGATCTGGGGTCCCTTGCGACAATGTGCCTGCTGGTTGGTAATGGTGTCTTTCTGGGTGCCATTCTGATTAGATACCTTACGCCTTATTGAAAGACTGCCCATGAACATGCTCAAAATCGTTGCCGTCCCGATGCACAAGGAAGGCCGCAAATTCGTTGCGATCTTTGCGGCAATTTCGCTCTTTCTCGCGCTCATCTGGCAACCACTGTTCTGGCTTGGCTGTGGCGTGACCGTTTGGTGTTACTATTTCTTTCGCGATCCGGTGCGTATTATTCCGCAACAACAGGGGCTGGTTATGTCCCCGGCGGATGGTGTGGTGTCGTTGATCCAAGACGTTGTCCCGCCTCAGGATCTTGGCTTGGGCACCGAAGCGGTCACACGGGTGTCGGTTTTCATGAATGTGTTTAACTGTCATGTGAACCGCGCGCCGGTGGCAGGTCGCGTGAAACATATCGTTTATCATCACGGAAAATTTGTGAATGCCTCATTGGACAAGGCAAGCGAGCATAACGAACGCAACAGTGTCACCATCGAGATGGCGGATGGAGTCAAGATTGGTGTGGTTCAGATTGCGGGCCTTGTTGCCAGACGAATTGTTTGTTTTGTCAAAGAAGCTGACATGATCGAGGTCGGACACCGCTTTGGTTTGATCCGTTTCGGCAGCCGTCTGGATGTCTATCTGCCTGTTGGCGTCTCCCCGCTGGTTGCCTTGGGTCAAACCGCGGTTGCCGGTGAAACGGTGCTGGCGGATTTGCGTGATCCGACGACCAAGCGCATTGGGATCGCGGAATGACAAAACCACCCCGCATTAAGCTCCGTCATATCGTGCCCAGTGTGGTCACGGTTTTTGCGATTTGTGCGGGCATGAGCTCGGTCCGGATGAGCCTAGAAGGGCATCTGGAACCGGCGCTTTATTTCATCCTGCTGGCGGTATTCCTTGATGCGGCTGACGGTAAACTGGCACGGTTTCTTGATACCGCCAGCCCGTTTGGCGCCGAGCTTGATACGCTTGCGGATTTCTTTAACTTTGGCATCGCGCCGGGGTTGTTGCTTTATAATACGCTGTATCTCGGCACCGAATATGCAAACCTTGGTTGGCTGGCGACACTTGTGCTTGCGGTTTGCTGCGCACTGCGACTGGCGCGGTTCAACCTTTCCGTCAAAGTATCAAAGGTCAAACTAAAGCAGGACAATTTCTTTGTTGGCGTTCCCGCGCCTGCGCTTGCCTGTCTTGCGTTGACGCCGGTTTTTATGCATCTGAGCGGTTGGCAGAACACCGACCTGCCGTTTTTAAGGGCTGGCTATATCATTGCGGTTGGCCTGCTCGCGGTAAGCACAGTGCCGACATTTTCGATCAAACACGCCTCTGTCAAACGGTCCCAACTGCCGTTTGCAATTGTTGCGTTCGTAATTCTTGTTATCTGCATTATGGTCTATCCATGGCCGACATTGATCGCCGTCAATTTCATCTACCTTGGGTCTTTGCCGTTTTCCTACATCTCCCAACAAAAACAATCCGACCTGCCCGAGAGTGAAAATGCACATTCTCCTGATTGAAGATGAGGCTGCTCTTGCGCGGCCTCTTATCGAATACCTCAGGGCGGATAATCATGTGGTCGAGGCATTCGAAACCCTTGATGAAGCGCAGACCGCGATCAGGACGATGGAGTATGACATTGTGCTGCTTGATCTCCAGCTGCCGGATGGTGATGGCCTGACTTTTCTAGCCTCGGTGCGTGCCCGACAAAACCGCGTTCCAATCATCATTCTCACGGCGCGTGACAAAGTATCGGACCGGATCAAGGGGTTGAACCTTGGGGCGGATGATTATGTGATCAAGCCGTTTGATCTTGATGAAATCAAAGCACGAATTCATACGGTTTGCCGGCGCAGTGCGGAAATTGCTGTGCAGGATATTCTGATCGGCGACCTGACGATCTGTCTGTCCCAACACAGCGTCTCGCGCGGCGGTGTCGCAATCCGGCTGACCTCCAAAGAATGGGGCGTGCTTGAAACACTGGTGCGCAGACGCACCAAGATTGTCCCCAAGGATGGCCTTGAAGCGGCAATTTATGCCTTTGGTGAAGAAGTCGAGAGCAACGCCCTTGAAGCGCACATCAGCAGGCTGCGCAGCAAGCTTGGCAAAGACGTGATCGTCACCCATCGCGGCTTGGGCTATGGCATCAAAACATGAAACCCCGGCCGATCAGCCTGTTGAATACATTATTGAAATCGCTCGTTTTACCCGGTTTGCTCGCCACGCTTGTCAGTGGCTTTATCATCTACAGCCTCACAAAAGAAGAATATGACGAACTGATGGATGCCGGACTTAACAGCAAGGCGCATCTGCTTCTGAAAATCTACGGAACCGTGGCAGCTAATTCGGATTCCCCCCGCGCTTTTGACCCGACAACGCTCTTGTCGTTCCAAATTGAAACACATGAAAACGACGAACGAACGTTCTTTTGGTTTCTGGATGCAACAGGCGTAGTTGTTGACCAGTCCCCACTTGCGTATCAAATCACGCTTCCCCCCCACGCCCAAGAGGGGCTGAGTTCCGTAAACGGCTACCGGATCGCAGTGCTGAAATCACGACCTGAAGCGAAATATACTGTCATTGTCGCCGAATCTTTGCATGAGCGAAACGAGGCTATCCTTGATGTGCTGCTTGGTGTTTTCGTGAGCTTTCTAATGCTGGGGTTGATTTTTTTCGCCGTCTCTTACTTTGCCGCCAAACGTTCCGTAAGGATCATTGCGCATCTCAGCGCGAACATCGCCAAAAAGGACGAACACAACCTGACGCCCATTGACCGCCAACATTCATTTGCCGAGATTGAGCCGGCAATTGATACCCTCGACAAGCTGATGGAGCGGCTTGAAAATGCGCTGGCAGCAGAACGCGCCTTTGCCACCAATGCGGCCCACGAATTGCGCACCCCCGTCGCCATCAGCCTTGCCAATGTTCAGCGGCTCAAGTCGATGCTGGATGATCCTGTCAAATCAGATAGTGCGCGTGAGATCGAACTGGGCCTGAAACGGCTGGTCCGTTTGATCGAACGCCTGCTTCAGATGGCGCGGGCGCAGTCAGGTCTGGGGTCAAACAGTATTGAGACGGATATACGCCCCGTCGTTGATCTTCTGTTAAAAGAACTGCGTGATCGTGAACCTTCGGATAGCAAGCTGGTTGTGTTGCCGCCCAGTGGCGTTTGGCTAAGCCATCTTGATCCGGATGCATTGGGCATTATTCTGAGCAATCTATTTGAGAATGCGTTAAAATATTCAACCGGTGAAGTGGCGATTGTAGTGGACGCCAGCCAGTCCCGTCGTGTTGTTATCTCGAATGACTGTGAGCCGCTGGCCGCTGGTGACCTTGAAGAAATAAAACGCCGCTACTTCCGCAAAGCGACCCTGTCAGACGGGTTTGGCCTTGGGTTGTCCATCGTTCAGGAATTGTGCGAGCAATCAAACTGTACGCTTGAAATCCTGTCCCCGCAGCAAGGCCAAGCGCGAGGGTTCACCGCAATCCTGACCCTTCCTTCCGACCTTAACTCATAAACGCTCTGATCAACCGCACGTCGCTGCGTTGTTTAAGGTGAATCAGTGATTCCGTCATTGTCAGTTGCGGGCAATTTAGCTGTAACTTGATCAAACGCGCGTCATTACCCAGCTCCGCCTCTGAAACAAATCCAATGCCCGCACCAGCCGCGACAATTTCCTGAACCGCCTCCCTGCCTTCAACTTCAAAGGCAGGTTTCAGGATGATACCCTGACGCAAGCTCTCTTTTTCCAGCTCCTGCCGTGTCTTTGACCCCTTCTCACGAAAGACAAGAGGGTGCCGCGCGAGTTCTTTGAACGTCATTGTCGGATGTGGGTTTGCTAAATAACTCGTGGCGGTGAAGGCGACGATGGAAGACGTGCCCAAGCTGACAATTTCCATGTCTGGCCCAGGATTGAGACTGCCAACCACGCCAATTTCGGCATCATAATTGCGCAATGCGGTCAAAATGTCAGCGGTGTTACCGGTTTGAACAGAAACAAGGACGTTTGGATGTTTGGCGCGAAAGGCCTTTAGGCGTTGAGTCAGATGGAAAGCGCTGTCCGCCATAATCCGAAGCGTGCCGTCAAGCGCCGCGCGGTTCTCGGACAGAACGTCCGCAATCTGCTGTTCAACTTCAAAGAACTGTTTGGTTGCCAGCAACAGCCGTTCGCCAGCGGGTGTCAGCGTGACCTGTTTGCGATCGCGGTTAAACAGCAGGACATCATGATCCCCCTCCAGTTTCTTGACCTGTTCCGACACCGCTGGCTGGGTCAAGGACAAAGCTTCGGCGGCGCGTGAAAATCCGCCACTTACAGCGACGTAGTGAAATGCTCGTATCTGGCTGTACCGCATTGATAGGCCTCATGAACGACTGGTTTCCTCGATCCCACATATAAGCACAGCCTTTGAACTCATCGCAATTAGCAATTTTCCATATAGCTCGGCGCAATCTAAACACGGCATATGCTTGGACACGCAAGGAGCCTGTGATGGTCAGCGAAACGCACAAGATCGAGCCGCCGAGGCTGGGAGAACCTTATCTTCTGACGCCGGGACCATTGACAACGTCATATGCTGTTAAGCAGGCCATGCTGCGTGATTGGGGCAGTTGGGATGATGAATTTCGCGCCATGACCCGCAAGATGCGCACGCAACTGCTGGCGTTGCTGGGGTCCGGTAAGTCCGAGTATGATTGTGTCCCTATCCAAGGCTCCGGGTCATATTGTGTCGAGGCGATGCTGGGGTCATTTGTGCCGCGCGATGGCAAGGTTCTGGTTTTGGCCAATGGGGCTTATGGGTTGCGGGCTGCCAAGACGATGGAATATCTTGGCCGCGCCTTCACGCTTTTGGACAAGGGCGATTATATGCCGCCGCGCGGCGACGAGGTTGCAGCGATCCTTGCCGAAGACGCTGCGATTACCCATGTTTTGATCATTCATTGCGAGACAAGTTCCGGCATTCTCAACCCTGTTGAGGAAATCGCCGATGCCGTTCATGCGGCGGGGCGCAAAGTGCTGATTGACAGCATGTCCGCATTCGGCGCGGTGCCGCTGGACGTAAAAAGGGCCAAATATACCGCGATGGTGTCCTCGTCCAATAAGTGCATCGAAGGTGTGCCCGGTTTCGGATTTGTAATTGCGCGAACAGATGAACTTGAGGCTGCCAAAGGCAACTGCCATTCACTGTCTTTGGACATTCATGCGCAATGGGCGGCGATGGAAAAGACCGGTCAATGGCGGTTTACGCCGCCTACCCATGTGGTTGCCGCGTTTCTTGAGGCCCTTGATGCCCATGAAAAAGAAGGCGGTGTTGACGGGCGTGGGGCGCGGTATGCCAACAATCGCGATGTTGTCGTTAAGGGAATGCGCGGCTTGGGCTTTGAAACCCTGCTGGCGGATCGCTGGCTTAGCCCGATCATCGTGACATTCTTTTGCCCCGCCAGTCCGGCGTTTGAATTCCAGAAATTCTATGACCTGATGAAAGATCGCGGGTTTATCATCTATCCGGGGAAATTGACGGTAGTGGACAGTTTCCGCATCGGCTGTATCGGCCAGATGGATGAACATGTTATGCGCAAAGTGGTTGAGGCCGCGGCGCAGGCCCTTTCCGAGATGGGTGTAAATGATGCGTCACCCCCCCAAGCCGCACTTGATGAACGTAAAAAATTAGCGGCATAGCGCCGAAGGAAAAACCAATGACACTGACCGCTACTGTCGTCGCGAATGACCGCACCTATGCAACGCCCAAGACCTGTGCGATTGCAATCTGTCTGGACGGGTGTGAACCTGAATATCTGGACAAAGCCATTGCGGACGGGTTGATGCCAACGCTCAAACATATGCGTGAAACAGGCACGGACCGGATGGCGCATTCCGTCATTCCGTCATTCACCAACCCCAACAACCTGTCGATTGCGACGGGTCGGCCGCCTTCTGTACACGGCATCTGCGGCAACTATCTGTACGAGCCTGAAACCGGCGAAGAAGTGATGATGAACGATGTTCGTTTCCTGCGGGCACCCACCATCTTTAGCAAATTCTATGAGGCAGGTGCGCGGGTTGCCATTGTGACGGCAAAAGACAAGCTGCGCGCGCTGTTGGGCGCGGGTCTGAAGTTTGACGAGGACCGCGCCATTTGTTTTTCGGCGGAAAAATCCGACACCTCAACCAAAGCCGAACATGGTCAGGACGCCGCCAGCACATGGTTGGGCATGGCCCAGCCAGAGGTCTATTCGGCGGAACTGTCCGAATTTGTGTTCGCTGCGGGTGTTAAATTGCTCAAGGAGTGGCAGCCGGACGTGATGTACCTGACCACAACAGATTATGTTCAGCACAAATATTCACCTGACCAGGCGGAAGCCAAATCCTTCTACAAGATGTTCGACAAATACCTGACCGAACTGGACGCTTTGGGTGCGGCAATCGTGGTCACTGCGGATCACGGCATGAAGCCAAAGCATGATGCCAACGGCGATCCACAGGTCATCTATGTGCAGGATTTGCTGGATGAATGGCTGGGCGAGGCTGCGGCCCGTGTGATCCTGCCGATCACTGACCCTTATGTCGTCCACCATGGCGCGCTGGGTGGTTTTGGCACGGCGTATCTGCCTGCCGGTGCTGATCAGGCTGACATCATCGCGCGTCTGGCGGCGCGCCCCGAAATCCTTGAGGTGATGGACAAGGCCGAAGCCGTCAAACGTTTCGAATTGCCGGGCGATCGCATTGGTGACATCGTGATGATCTCGACCGAGAATATGACCATCGGCACATCTGCTCACCGACATGACCTTGCTGCGCTGAATGAACCGCTGCGCAGCCATGGTGGCCTGACAGAGCAAGTTGTACCGTTTATCTGCAATCGCGTGCTCGACTTGCCGTCAGCACCTGTGTTGCGTAATTTTGACGCGTTCTTTTATGCAACCCAAGCGGCTGCACTGGAAAAGGTAAAAGCATGACCAAAACGGATAAATTCGAGATACGTCACGAAGGCATGCGCATCGGCGGTGAGATTGTATTTACCGATGACGTGATCGAGGTGAAGTATCCCTATACCGATGAAGTGATTGGCACCGTTCCGGCGGGCAAGGCCGAACATGCGGCGCGCGCATTTGAAATCGCGGCGAAATACAAGTCAAAGCTTAGCCGCTATGAGCGCAGTCAAATCCTGCAACGGGCAGGCGAGTTGATTGGTGAAAAGCGCGAATACCTTGCAAAGTGGCTGACGCTTGAGTTGGGCATCTGCCATCAACACGCGATCTATGAGACCAAGCGGGCGCAGGATGTGTACCAGTTCGCCGCACAACAAGCGATGAACGACGACGGCGAGATTTTCTCATGCGACCTGACCCACAACGGCAAAGAGCGCAAGATTTATACCACGCGCGAGCCTGTGAAGGCGATCAGTGCGATCACGCCGTTTAACCACCCGCTGAACATGGTCAGCCACAAGATCGCGCCGTCCATCGCGACCAATAACTGCATGGTTTGCAAACCCACGGAACTGACGCCGCTGACTGCAATTGCGCTGGCGGATATCCTCTATGAGGCAGGTTTGCCGCCAGAGATGTTCCAGATTGTCACTGGAATGCCGCAGGACATCGGTGATGAGATGATCACCAACAAGAACATCGACATCATCACCTTCACCGGTGGTGTGCCGGTGGGCAAAATCATTGCGGCCAAAGGCGGTTATACACGGCAAGCACTGGAACTGGGCGGCAACGATCCTTTGATCATTTGTAACGATCTGACGGATGCCGATTTGGAAAAAGCGGCCACAATCGCTGTGGCTGGCGCGACTGGTAATTCCGGTCAACGCTGCACAGCGATCAAGCGTATTCTGGTGCAAGAATCCGTGGCTGACAAATTTGTGCCCTTGGTGCTGGCAAAGGCCAAGAAGATCAAATTTGGCGATCCACAGGATCCTGAAACTGAGCTGGGCTGTGTTATCCATGCCGAAGCCGCAGAACTGTTCGAGAACCGCGTTTTTGCGGCTGAAAAACAGGGTGCCAAAATCCTTTATCACCCCGGACGTCAGGGCGCGCTTTTGCCACCTATTGTGGTGGACCACGTTCCCCATGACAGCGAGTTGGTGATGGAAGAGACATTCGGGCCGATCATTCCCATCGTGCGGGTGCCCGACAATGACGAAGAGGTCATGGTAATCTCGAACTCGACTGATTTCGGGCTTTCCTCAGGTGTTTGTACCAATGATCTCAACCGTGCGATTGCGTATATCAACGGTCTGGACGTTGGCACCTGCAACATCTGGGAACAACCGGGGTATCGCATCGAAATGTCCCCCTTCGGCGGCATTAAGGACAGTGGCAATGGCGTGAAAGAAGGCGTTATCGAAGCGATGAAGTTCTTCACCAACGTCAAAACCTATTCCCTGCCCTGGCCAACCTGAAACACGTAATCTCCCCAACCTTGCAGGGCCGCGTTTGGCCCTGCATTTTTTTCTCAAGGGCCGTTCCTGAAGTGTCCCAGCAGTTTCGCTGAGGTGCGCGCAGTAAACAGGACAGACAAAACATGACCCTCGATATTTTCCTCATTGTCATTTTTGCTGCGTTTCTGCACGCCCTGTGGAACGCAATTGTCAAAGGTGCGGGCGATCGGACAATTGTGCTGGGTCTTGTAGCGGCGGGGCATGTCCTGCCCGGTTTCGTGATGGTGGCGATAAGCGCATCACCCAACGCGGCGGCGATCCCTTATATTATTGCGTCAACGGTGATCCACTGGGGGTATTACGCATTGCTGAACATCGCGTATCGCACTGGTGATCTGAGCATCGTCTACCCAATCGCGCGTGGTCTCACCCCGGTTCTGATTGCTGTTGGGGCGTTCATCTGGGTGGGTGAAGCGCTGCCTTTGATCGTCTGGCTCGGCATTCTTGCGGTGTCGTTGGGTATCTTGCTGTTAGCGCGGGGTGCCTTTGCCTCTGACATCGCCAAATCCGGTCTGGTGGCCGCCGTTGGTGTCGCCGTTCTGATTGCCAGCTACTCGCTTGTTGACGGTGTCGGGGTGCGCGTATCAAACAGCGCATGGGGCTATATCGGTTGGCTGTTTGTATCTGAAATCTTTGTTGTGGGTTTTGTTTTTAGCAGCCGCTGGGAACGGGTGCGCGCCATGTCTGGCCGTGCGTTGGCCATTGGCCTGTTTGGTGGCCTTGTTTCGGGGGCGGCTTATGCGCTTGTTTTATATGCCAAAACGCAGGCCCCTCTGGGTGTTGTCTCGGCTTTGCGCGAAACCTCTGTCATTTTTGCATCCCTGATCGGGATATTCTGGTTCTCCGAAGGCCCACGCGGCAATCGCCTGTTCGCGGCCCTGATCGTCGGCGCAGGCATCGTCGCAATCGCAGGGGCTAGCCGCCTATAACAAGCAGATCTATCCTGAACATTCAGGGTCAGACCCAGATCGCCCGATACCCTGCATAACAGATTCCAAACGGGTCTTCGCTGTTTCTTGACAACAGATCGTCCATCCTATCCTTGCCTTCCACCATGAACCCCTTTTGACGGGCCCCTGATATCGACGCGTAGCAGGACAGCCATTGCGCCCGGACAATGCAAACGCATGCGACCTGCCTTCTGCGTTGGATAAATGAGATGACCGAAACCAAACTTCCCGCAGAAGCGTAGTACGTCATTGTTCGTGGCGGTATCGTAGGGATCACCGCGTCGCATTAACCCCTGCGGTGCTCTGCTAGCCATTCTAGAGACCGGTCGGTTGGCCCTGCGGTTTTGTACTCGGCGCCCAGCGGGGCGTCGTAACCAAGTCCTTTGATGACCTCAAATAAATGAGCATAGTTAACCTCGCCGTGGTCAGGTGTTCCGCGATCAGGGACCGAGGCAATCTGGATATGGCCGATGTGAGGGAGCAGTGATTTGATCTTATGCGTCAGGTCACCTTCCATCAACTGGACGTGATAGCAGTCAAACATCAGCTTGAGGTTGGGCGCACCCACGGCAGCGATGATCACCAACGCCTGATCAGTGGTTTTCAGAAAATATCCGGGCGCATCGTATTTGTTTAAGGGCTCGATCAGAATGGTGATGCCAAGCGGTTGAGCCTGAGCGCAGGCGTATTTGAGCGCTGTGACAAATGATTGATGCGCCGTTTCTCCTATTGCGAAACCTGCCATAACATGGATGTTCGGCACACCAATCGCTTGTGCGTATTGGACGGCTTCGTCAATTGCAGCGCGCGCTTCATCCCCCCGCCCTGGGATCGCAGACAGGCCATTGTCACCCCCTGCAACATCGCCGCGTCGGGTGTTCAAACCCAGCATCGCCAGACCCGTTTCGGCCAAGACATCGGCCACATCAGTAGCAAGGATATCATATGGCCAATGGCATTCCACCGCGTCAAAGCCGGCAATCTTGGCGGCGCGGATGGCGTCAGTAAGGGGTCGGTCAGTCCACAAGAAACCCAAGTTCGCTGAAAACTTCAAGTGTCCCACTCCTCGTTAAATTTCATCACAAGAGCTTGCACATCATCCTGATCAGATGCGTACTCAGAGATATTGCCGGTGCTGCCGCCTGTTAGCGCGCAATCAAACATTGAGTTGGCCACTGCCGCGTCGGCGCGTAGTTTTGGAACAATATCATCACTACCATACAGAACTGTTTCGGTTTGCGCGGAATTGATATCCACACTCTTCATCGCGCTGGCAAAAGCGCAATTGCAACCGCCACAAGCAATGACACCGTCACGCAGATATTGATGCGTCTGGCTCATTTTCAGGCTTCCTAACATTGGTCCCGCGGTCAGCCAAATTATGTAAACGGGCACCCCCATACCGCTGACGTATTTATCCTACAGCCCCAGTCTTGGGTATGCCAAGCGTGAGAACGCCACTTAGGATTGCAACGCGGATTAGGATCTCTGCAACTTGCTGATCGAAGTCTACGCCATGCCAGCCATGATCACGTCACACCAAGTGAGACATTTCTACTTTGCGGAGGGACGGACATTCCAACTTGGTTGCAACAAATTCCCTTAACGGAGCCTTGCAGCAAAGACATGTTGCGCGAAGGAGGCAATGAAATTACCTTGTTCAACTGTATCGGGAATTGCAGCATCCCTTGCGTCACTGACTTTCGCTATTGCCGCCTCGGCTGTTTCCCCAAGGGCAACAAGCGTGCAAGCCACCGCCATACCCGACCGCCCGATACCTGCGCGGCAGTGAACGGCGATATTTGCACCGTGCCCAAGACGGGCTGTCAGATCGGCAATCAGGTCGGCAAAGATGGCGACCTCTGGCAGCCCAAAATCAGGGATGGGGTGGGACAGGAACGTGATGCCGCGCTCTGCACACATAACGGCTTCTTCCTGTGCTCCCAACGCGTGCGCCTCGTCCGCCGGCAGCATCGAAAGCACAACATCGACTCCCATGCTGTGAAGCCCATCAAGAACCCCAGCCATTGCGCCCGCCACAGGGCAGGGCATTATATAAAGAGCGCCCCGCGTTGAAACCGGAACAGTAAAGCAGGACGCCATCACTCAGGACAGTCCCGCTTCGGCCTCGATCTGCTTGCGAGACTTGCGCTCGCGTTCCGTCGCTGACTTGAGCTGACCACAGGCGGCCATAATATCTTCACCGCGCGGCTTGCGGATCGGAGAGGCGTAACCGGCCTGATAAATGATCTCTGAAAAAGCGCGGATGCGATTATTGGAAGACCGCTTGTAAGGCGCGCCGGGCCATTCGTTGAACGGGATCAGGTTGATCTTGGCTGGAATGCCTTTGATCAATTCGACCAAACGATGCGCATCTTCATCACTGTCATTCACCCCGTGCAACATCACATATTCGAAAGTGATGCGTTCGGAATTTGATACCTTAGGATAGGCCCTGAGTGCTGCCAGCAACACTTCAAGATTCCATTTTTTGTTGATCGGCACCAACGTATCGCGCACCACGTCCGTGGTTGCATGAAAGCTGATCGCCAGTTGGCAGCCGATTTCCTCAGCCGTGCGCGCAATCTCTGGCACCACGCCCGAAGTTGAAAGCGTGATCCGGCGGCGCGAAAGCTGAATGCCCTCTGGGTCCATCGCAATCTTCATCGCGTCGCGCACGTTTTCAAAGTTATACAACGGCTCGCCCATGCCCATCAGAACGATGTTGCTCAAAAGCCGTCCTTCGACATTGCGCACGCCATGTTCAGGCCATTCACCCAGATCATCGCGGGCAATCATCACCTGACCGATGATTTCGGCCGCAGTCAGGTTGCGCACCAGCTTCTGGGTGCCCGTATGACAGAATGGACAGGTCAGCGTGCAGCCAACCTGCGAAGACACACACAGCGTACCGCGACCCTCTTCGGGGATATAGACAACCTCAACCTCATGTCCGCCCGCGATACGCACCAGATACTTGCGGGTGCCATCCTCAGACACCTGTCGCGTCACCACTTCGGGCACTTGCACCACAAACTTTTCGGCCAGTTCCGCACGGTACGCCTTGGAAAGATTTGTCATCTCGGCAAAGTCGCGCACGCCCCATTGGTAAATCCATTGCCAGATTTGCCCCACACGCATCTTTGCCTGCTTTTCTGGCGCACCGGCTTCAATCAAGACTTCGCGCATCCGATCACGGGTCAATCCGACAAGGTTTTGCGGTCCGTCCGGCAATTTGCGCGGCATGGTATGCACGTCTTGGGTGATGGGGGCAGTGATTGTCATGATATGCGACTCGCGGCTGGTGTGATGCGCCTGCTATACAGGAGCCTGCGCCTTTTGCAAAAGGCAGGGTAGATAAACATCAATACGCCCGCGCCCTTCGAAGGGGCGCACAACGCCCCAGCTTCATCTTGCCAATAAACTCAATCCCGAACTCTCAGCAGGCAACACAGTTGCGTTTGAGCGCCAATAGGTCGGAACCTTACCCGACCAACATTCCGGTCAACCGCCGCAGCGCTTTGCCGCGTCTTCAACCGAAGCAGTAAAGCCCAACAGTGAGAACGTGTCTTTGGTCTTGGTCCCACGACCAGACTGGCCTGACAGAATCGCACTGGCCCCGCGTTTCATTGCGGTGATGATTTTGGAATCATCATCCGTTGTTGCAGGCCATGCCCACTCCCCTTCGGTAAACAATTCAAACGTCGTGCCCGAAATATCCATCGAAACGGTGGACCCCGACGAAAACGGATACCCGCCGGTAAACGCAACTTGCCCTTTGGCGCCTGCCGAAGGCCGGTAAAACACCATCAACAGGGTTTGCCCACGGTTCACCGCCACCACGCGTCCGTCGCGCGAGTTTACGGTTTCTTTCGGCGTGGATACGCCCCAACACTCGGTTGGATTGTCCTCAACAAACACGCTCCAGTCGGTTTTGGCCGCCACGCGATTTGTGCTTTGCTCTTGCGCGGATGCACCAGCGGCCAGCAAAGTCGCCAGCGCCATTCCACATCCAAACGTTTTCATCATTCCCATTTGTCCAGCCTCCAAGCTGTCCTAACCTCAATACGCCGTCAGGCCTTGTTGATGGTGCTTTACTCACCACTCTTTCGCCAAATGCCTGTTATTTTTTCGACAAAGAGCATAATAACGCGAAACAGGCGACAGACGAAACCCTGATTGGCAGGAATTCGCTTAACTTACAGGTGAAAAATGACACAAGCAGCCCCCTTTGCCGAAATTTGGCGCGGTCCTTTTCTGGAGAGCGTGCATTCTGGCCATGCCGTGATCTGTGATGACAGCGGTCAGATCGTGCAGGCTTGGGGCAATCCCGAGCAGATTGTGCTGCCGCGATCCTCGTCAAAGATGATCCAGGCGTTGCCGTTGATCACCTCCGGTGCGGCGGACGCGCGCGGCCTCACTACCGAACAACTGGCGCTTGCTTGTGCCTCGCATCAGGGCGCGGCGATCCATACGGATCGTGTGGGTGTCTGGATGGATACGCTTGGTCTGAAGGACGATGCCTTTCGTTGCGGCCCGCAAGACCCCGCGGACAAGGACGCCCATGAGGGTTTGGTCCGTGCGCATGAAACGCCCTGTCAGATCCACAACAATTGTTCGGGCAAACACGCTGGGTTCCTGACCCTGACACAACACCTCAAAGCTGGCCCCGAGTATGTGGAGCCAGATCATCCGATACAGCAGGCGTGTTTGGAAGCCTTCGAGCGGGTGACACAAGAAACCTCTCCCGGTTACGGCATCGATGGTTGCTCCGCCCCAAACTATGCCTGCACGTTACATGGTATGGCCCGCGCGATGGCCCATTTCGCGGCGGCACCGACCGGCTCAGCCGAGGCGCGCCTGCACGAGGCAATGCGCCTGCATCCCGAATTGGTCGCGGGTGAAACCCGTGCCTGTACCGAGCTGATGCGGGCGATGAACGGTAAAGTAGCGCTCAAGACTGGCGCAGAGGGATACTTTATCGCGATCTTGCCAGAGCTGAAGATGGGCATCGCGCTTAAGGCGGCCTGTGGCACGACGCGCGCTGCGGAATGCGCGATTTCTGCGTTGTTGGTGAAACTGGGCGTGTTGGATGCGAACCATCCGGCAACTCTCAAACGCTTGAATGCCCAGATCAGGAACTGGCGCGGGATTTTGACGGGGACGCTGAAACCAGCGGCTGGTCTGCTTTAGTTTGCGAGCTGATCTCTAACAAAGTTCGGGGGCGGCAATGCCACCCCCAATATCGCGACGAACACCAATGTGGCTCTACATATCTACAATTGGTGCCACTTCGACCGAGCCACCAGAGTCAACAATCGGACATCCGGCAGCCATTTTGCATGCGCCCTCGATGTCGTCAGCCTTTACAATTGTGAATCCGGACAACGGATTGGACCCGCCATCATCCGCCACTCCTGAGGCACTTACCGTCTTGGACATGCCAACGGGGTTGCCGGGGTTCACCATATTCGGCCCCAGCCCATCCATCCAAGCCCCCCAAGCGGCCATCACTTTGGCCCCTTCTTCGGGTGTTTCCGGCATCGCGCCACCGTGAAATGCAAAAATAAACTCAGCCATCGTTTTCTCCTTTTGTTAAACCTTGGTTTCTTCGTTAAGCAACCGTCCCAAACGGACTAGTGGACCACCCCAGCCTTTGGCGTGCCGGGCCGCAATATCGTCCGTGGCCAGATCGCGGTGATCCACCACCAGTTTGGCACCGCCCGCCGTTTGAGTGACTGTAAACGTCACATGGCTCTCTGCGCCGCGAACGTCATCAGGATCGTGCCAGGCCCAAGTAAATCCGATTGTTGTAGGCGGCGACACCCGCGTGACCTGACCGGACATCTTGAAGCGGTTGCCCTCCTCGCTGCGCATGTCAGAGAACCATGGACCGGTGCGCGAAAAATCGATTTCTTCGTCCACAAATGTCCAGCCCTCGTGCCCCCACCAACGGATCACATCAGCCCGTTTGCTGATCACGTCAAAAAGACGCGCGGGGGATACGGGAAATTCCCGCTCCAGCCGAATATCACTCATCGTCGTTGTTCCCTTCCTCAGCCAATAGCGCGTCCAAACGGTCAAAGCTTGCTTCCCAAAAGCTACGGTGCGTCACGGTCCAATCCGAAATGGCTTGCATCGCCGTGGGATCAACGCGGTAAAACCGCTTGGTGCCAACGGCCCGCTGCGTCACCACACCGGCTTGGCGCAAGACTTTCAGATGACGCGATACTGCTGGTGCGGACATTCCTGCATCCGAGACAATCTCGCCAACAGGCAATTCCCCCCGATGCATCAATTTTTCCACCACGCTCAGCCGCGTGGGATCAGATAGTGCAGCAAATGTGCGAGCCATGTTAGTCATGGCCCTTAAATTAACGAATCTGTTAATTAAGTAAAGCGCTAATTATTCTTATAAAGCGTCAACTACACTACAAAGGCGTCTCGCGCATACCCCTGCACATAGAGAAGCGCTGTCAAATCACCGAAGTTGATGCGCACCTCGCACTGCGCCGCGACGGATGGTTTTGCGTGCAATGCAATACCCAGTCCAGCCCGTTTGAGCATCCCCAGATCATTCGCCCCATCCCCAACCGCAATCACATCATCCTCTGCGATGCCCAACCGTACAGTTATTTCTTCAAGCGCATCGACCTTCGCCTGTTTGCCAAGGATCGGCGAACCTACTTCTCCGCTCAACGCTCCGTCCTGAATGATCAAGGTATTGGCACGGTTTTCATCAAAGCCCAGCACTTCCGCTACCCGCTCAGTGAAGGCAGTAAATCCGCCAGACACCAGCGCCGCATGCCCGCCATTGACCTTCATCGTCGCAAGCAATGTCTTGCCACCCGGCATATATGTGATCCGCTCCGCCAGCACTTTGTCGATGACGCCGGCATCCAGCCCTTTAAGCAACCCAACCCGCTCGCGCAGCGCCCCATCAAAGTCCAACTCGCCATTCATCGCCCGCGCGGTGATGTCCTTGACATGCGCACCCACGCCCGCCTCTTCGGCCAGCTCATCAATGCATTCCTGCTCAATCATCGTGCTGTCCATATCCGCCAACAGCATTTTCTTGCGCCGCCCGACGGTGAGTACGGCAATCAGGTCAACTTGCATGCCCTGACAGTTCTCCCAAACCTCCCAGAAGTTTCCGGGCAATTGCGCCACATCAAACTCCGCCGCCTCGTCCGGGGCCAGCCAAATTGCATCGCCGCCGCCCCAAGCATTACGCAAGCTTTCAACCAAGGCAGGATCCAACCCGCGTGTCTCAGGATTGGTCAACAAAATGACTGTAAACATGGGTAAAGTTTCCGATTGGCGTCAGGGATGTCGCGGAAAAGCGAGCAAGCGGCGGTCTAGACCCGTTTTTGCAATTGTGCCAGCCCGCGCGTCCGCTTAGACGCATCCGTGGGACACCCTTCCCCAACGAAGGGCGCATATCTGAGAGGATAGCATCAATGGCTATTTCACTACCGGCATCGCGGCCGATGAACCCGCGTTTTTCTTCTGGACCCTGTGCCAAACCCCCCGTTTTCGATTTGAACAATCTGTCTGACGCGCCTTTGGGTCGCAGCCACCGCGCCGCTGTGGGTAAGGCCAAACTGCTGGATGCGATCGAAACCACCCGCGAGATTTTGGGTGTACCGGCAGATTACCGCATTGCGATTGTGCCAGCATCTGACACCGGCGCTTTCGAGATGGCGATGTGGACCATGCTGGGCGAACGGCCCGTGCAGATGGTCGCATGGGAATCATTCGGCGCAGGCTGGGTCACGGATGTGGTCAAACAGCTCAAGATCGACGCAAGCACGCATACCGCCGATTACGGCGAGATCGTCGATATGAACGCGCTGAACTATGACAATGACGTTTGTTTTACTTGGAACGGTACGACCTCTGGCGTCCGGATGCCGAACGGCGATGCGATCCCTGCGGGCCGTAACGGACTGACACTATGTGATGCCACCTCGGCCGCATTTGCGATGGATTTGCCGTGGGACAAACTGGATGTGACGACGTTCTCTTGGCAGAAAGTGCTGGGCGGCGAGGCGGCGCACGGCATGTTGATCCTGAGCCCACGCGCGGTTGAGCGGCTGGAAAGCTATACACCCGCTTGGCCCCTGCCCAAGATTTTCCGCATGACCAAAGGCGGCAAGCTGATCGAAGGCATCTTTAAGGGTGAGACAATCAACACACCCTCGATGCTTTGTGTTGAGGATTATTTGCAGGCGCTCAAATGGGCAAAATCTGTGGGCGGATTGAAAGGTCTTATTGGGCGGGCGGATGCCAATGCAAAAGCGGTTGCGGATTTTGTTGCCACACATGACTGGATTGAATTTCTGGCGGTTGATCCTGCGACGCGGTCCAATACGTCAGTCTGTTTGAAATTCAATGATGGGCGGATTGCGGACGGTGCGGCATTTGCCAAAGCTGTGGCAAAGCGGTTGGCGGATGAAAACGTCGCGCTTGATATCGGGGCTTACCGCGATGCCCCTGCGGGCCTGCGCATCTGGTGCGGTGGTACGGTTGAAGCCTCCGATATCGCGGCGATGTTGCCGTGGCTTGCTTGGGCGTTCGAGACCGGAATTACTTCTTAAAACAGTGGCGGGTTTAATCCCGCTGCTCCCGACATTCAAGAAAAGGACCAAAACAATGGCCCCCAAAGTACTCATCTCCGACAAACTCAGCGAAGCCGCTGTGCAAATCTTTCGTGACCGCGGCATCGAGGTCGATTTTCAGCCTGATCTGGGCAAGGACAAAGACAAGCTGGCCGAGATCATCGGCAATTATGACGGCCTTGCCATCCGCTCTGCGACCAAAGTGACCGAGAAAATTCTCGCCAACGCCCCCAACCTCAAGGTCATCGGCCGTGCGGGCATCGGCACTGATAATATCGACAAGGAAGCTGCCTCCAAAAGAGGGGTGATCGTGATGAACACGCCGTTTGGCAACATGATCACCACCGCAGAGCATGCCGTCGCGATGATGTTTGCGGTTGCACGGCAAATCCCCGAGGCCAGCGCATCCACCCATGCGGGAAAATGGGAGAAATCCAAGTTCATGGGGGTCGAGCTTACCGGAAAAACCCTGGGCGTGATTGGCGCGGGCAACATCGGCGGGATCGTCTGTGATCGCGCACGCGGGCTAAAGATGAAAGTTGTGGCCTATGATCCGTTCCTTGGCACCGAAAAAGCCGAGAAGATGGGCGTGGAGAAGGTCGAACTCGACGAGCTGCTCAAGCGCGCTGATTTCATCACGCTGCATGTGCCGTTTACCGAACAGACCGCCAATATCCTCAGCCGAGAGAACCTTGAGAAAACCAAAAAAGGCGTGCGTATTATCAACTGTGCCCGTGGTGGTCTGGTGGATGAGGAAGCCTTGGCCGATTTGCTGAAATCCGGCCACGTAGCCGGGGCTGCCTTTGACGTCTTCGCTCAAGAACCGGCAACCGAGAACCCGCTGTTCAACCTGCCTAATGTTGTCTGCACGCCACATCTGGGTGCCGCAACATCCGAGGCACAGGAAAATGTCGCCCTGCAAGTGGCCGAGCAGATGTCGGATTACCTGCTCACTGGCGCAGTCAGCAATGCGCTCAACATGCCTTCCGTGACTGCGGAAGAGGCCAAGGTCATGGGGCCATGGGTCAAACTGGCCGGACATCTGGGTGCTTTCATCGGTCAGATGACCGATGAGCCGATCAAAGCGATCAACATTCTTTATGACGGTAGCGTTGCCGAGATGAACCTTGCCGCACTCAATTGTGGTGTGGTTGCGGGCATTATGAAACGTGCCAATCCTGACATTAACATGGTCAGCGCCCCGGTGATTGCCCGCGAAAAAGGCATCCAGATCAGCACAACCAATCAAGACAAATCAGGTGTGTTTGATGGTTATATCAAGGTGACAGTGGTGACGGAGAAACGCGAACGTTCGGTTGCGGGCACGGTATTCTCGGATGGCAAACCGCGCTTTATCCAGATCAAAGGCATCCAGATCGACGCCGAGATTGGCGCGCATATGCTATATACGACCAACGAAGACGTGCCGGGCATTATCGGCATGTTGGGTCAGACCATGGGCGAAAACGGCGTGAACATCGCCAACTTTACCCTTGGCCGTTCCAAAGCAAAGGGCGAAGCGATTGCGTTGCTTTATGTGGATGATCAGGTGCCCGCGCCGGTCATCGACAAACTTTGCGCAACCGGCCTTTTTACGCAGGTGAAGCCGCTGCAGTTCGACGTGGCCTGATATTTCGACGAATGCTACACCCCAAACGCCTGCTCCTTCACGGGGCGGGCGTTTTTCCAATTGAGGCGATCCATGACAGCACCGATTTATGCCATTGGCGACATCCACGGTCAGCTTGCTGAACTGCATCGCGTTCTGACCCTGATTGAACATGATGGTGGGCCAGACGCCAACATCGTATTTATGGGGGATTACACGGATCGCGGGCCCCACAGCAAAGAGGTGATTGATCTCCTGATTGAGGGACAGCTGCAGCGGCACAACTGGACCTTCTTGCAAGGCAACCATGACCGCATGTTCAGCTGGTTCATGCAGGATTATCCGCGCCATGAAGCCTATCTTCCGGTCGAGTTGTACTGGCTGCATGCGCGGCTGGGCGGGGACACGACGCTGGCGTCTTATGGCGTGGAATTTACCGAAAAATCACGCCAACTCGACGTTCATGCCATGGCGCGGGATATGGTGCCGCAGGCGCATGTGAATTTTCTGGCAAACCTGCCGCTGTTTCATGAGACAGACGTGCTTTTCTTTGCGCATGCGGGCATTCAACCGGGCGTGCCTTTGGCGGATCAGACCGAACATGATCTGCTTTGGATACGGAAAGAGTTTCACACCGACACCCGTATGCATCCCAAACTGATCGTGCATGGGCACACGCCAGTGGATCGCGCATGCCACTACGGCAATCGCGTCAACCTTGACAGCGGCGCGGGTTATGGCAAACCGCTCACCGCTGCTGTGTTTGAGGGCGCTGACTGCTGGCTGCTCACGGCGGACGGGCGCGTGGCGCTCACACCGGACACCTAAGCAGTAACGGGATATCCCGTCTGGGACTGTTCCCGTTTTACGGCTATGGTCGCGATAACAACAATATCGGAGCATCTCATGACCAAAGACATCGTCATTCTCAGCGGCGCACGCACAGCAATTGGCACATTCGGGGGCGCATTGGCAGGGACCGCACCTGTCGATCTGGGCACCATTGCCGCCAAAGCCGCGTTGGAGCGTGGCGGCGTTGAGCCGGACCAGATCGGTCATGTGGTTTTTGGCAATGTGATCAATACCGAACCGCGTGATATGTACCTGTCCCGCGTCGCCGCGATGCAGGCGGGTGTGCCGGATAGCGTCCCCGCGATGAACGTAAACCGGCTTTGCGGTTCTGGCGTGCAGGCGATTGTCTCGGCTGTTCAATTCTTAATGCTGGGCGATGCGGACTTTGCGCTGGCAGGCGGTGCCGAGAACATGTCGCGCGCCCCTTATATTATGCAGGACGCCCGTTGGGGTCAAAAGATGGGCGATATCAAAGCGCTCGATATGATGCTGGGCACGCTAAATTGCCCGTTCGGGACAGGACATATGGGCGTCACAGCCGAGAATGTCGCCGCAGAGCATGGCATCAGCCGCGCCGATCAGGATGCCTTTGCGCTGGAAAGCCAGCGCCGTGCGGCGGCAGCGATTGAGGCCGGATACTTTAAGGAACAGATCACGCCCGTTGAGGTGCGTGTGAAGCGTGACATGGTGCCGTTTGAAGTTGATGAGCACCCCAAGGCAACCACGATTGAAGCGCTGGGTAGCCTGCGGACGGTGTTCCAAAAGGATGGCACCGTTACAGCGGGCAACGCCAGCGGCATCAATGACGGTGCAGCGGCGATTGTATTGGCCACGGCAGAAGCGGCAGAAAAGTCCGGCCTGACACCACGGGCGCGCATCGTCGGTTATGCGCATGCGGGTGTACGGCCCGAGGTGATGGGCATTGGGCCTGTCCCTGCGGTTCAGAACCTGCTGGCGCGGACCGGATTGAAGGCATCCGATTTTGATGTGATCGAAAGCAACGAAGCCTTTGCATCACAAGCGCTTGCAGTGTCCAAAAGCCTTGGCTTTGATCCGGCGCGTGTGAACCCGAATGGCGGTGCAATTGCCTTGGGTCATCCGGTTGGCGCGACAGGGGCAATCCTAACGGTCAAAGCACTCTATGAACTTGAACGCTTTGGCGGCAAACGCGCGCTGATCACCATGTGCATTGGTGGAGGTCAGGGAATCGCGTTGGCAATAGAGCGTATCTAGCTAGAAAAACCGCTCAATCAACGCAAGCACTCCAGCGCCACCAAGAGCACCAATCACCGCCGTCAGCACAAACCAGCGTTTGCGCGGACGACGGTCCACTTGCGGCGGATTGGCCTGCCGCATCAAAGCATCCTCAACCAACGCAGGCAAACGCGGACCAAAGCGCGCCATCACTTTGACGGTGCTTGCCAGATCCGTAATCACCGCGCGTGGGCCAATTGATTTGGTGATGTAATCGGTCACAATCGGGCTGGCCGCTTCCCAGATATTCATATTCGGATTAAGCGAGCGCGCAACGCCTTCAACAACAACCATGGTGCGTTGCAAAAGGATCAGTTCGGTACGCGTCTCCATCCCGAAGCGCTCAGTAACTTCAAAGAGATAGCTCAGCAATCGCGCCATTGAAATCTGGGTCGCATTCATGCCAAAAATCGGCTCCCCTACGGCGCGCAGGGCGCGGGCGAATTCATCAACGTCCTTGTCGGCGGGCACATATCCGGCCTCAAAGTGTACCTTTGCCACACGTTTGTAATCACGCCGGATAAACCCATAAAGGATCTCGGCGTAAACACGACGGGTGTATTCATCAATGTGGCCCATGATGCCAAAATCATAGGCGATGATGTTACCGTTTGGCGCGACCTTAAGGTTGCCTTGGTGCATATCGGCGTGGAAATACCCGTCGCGCAGGGCGTGGTTGAGAAACAGTTGCAGCACCCGATTGCTGAGCACTACGCGGTCATGGCCCGCCGCATCAATGGCGTCATTGTCACCCATCGACACGCCATCCGCCCATTCCAACGTCATCACACGACGCGCCGAGTGATTCCAGTTGATCGCAGGCAATTGAAAGCCTTCGTCGTTAACTGTGTTGGCCGCAAATTCGGAGGCCGCCGCGCTTTCCAGCCGCAAATCAAGTTCACCCCGCACCACGCCATCAAAATGTTCGATCACATCCATCGGGCGCAGACGACGTGAACCGGGCGAGAACAGCTCGACCATACGCGCAGCGAGGTAAAAAGCGTCGATGTCCTTGCGGAATGCCTTTTCAATGCCCGGTCGCAAAACCTTGACCGCCACGTCATCACCGTTCTCTGCAAGTGTCGCACGGTGGACCTGAGCAATGGAGGCCGCCGCAACTGGTTCGCTGAAATCCGAGAATATCTCGTCAACGGGTTGACCCAATTCACGTTCAACTTCGGCCCTTGCCAGTTCCGTACTGAACGGCGGCAGCTTGTCCTGAAGCACCCGCAATTGCACAGCAAGTTCGTCGCCCACCACATCAGGACGGGTCGAAAGCACCTGACCGAATTTGATGTAGGCGGGGCCAAGTGCCGTTAGCGCGCGCGTGGCGGGCGGCATTGATGGATCACCACGATAGCCCAAAAATTTGAACGGCAGACCCAGCGCACGGGCAACAAATCGCAACGCAGGCGGTGCTTCAAACGCATCCAGAACGACATTCATCGCGCCCGTGCGTTCCAGCGTCGCGCCCGTGCGGATCAACCGCCAAATGTTGTGCGGACCTCTCAAAGTTTCCAACCTGAATGCAGGGCGGCGATGCCCATGGTCAGGTTGCGGAACTTTGCCTGTTCAAATCCAGCGTCGCGAACCATGGCAAGGAATGTCTCTTGATCGGGAAAATTACGTATGGATTCAACGAGATACTGATAACTCTCGCGGTCATTGGCGATCAACTGACCCATGCGGGGGATCACATTGAAACTGTAAAGATCATAGGCTTTCTGCATCATCGGGTTCGGCAGTTGGCTGAACTCCAACACCATCAAACGGCCACCGGGGCGCAGCACACGGTAGGCTTCGTTCAGTGCCTCTTGGGGGCGGGTGACGTTCCGAATGCCAAAACTGATGGTGTAAACATCAAAGGTATTGTCATCGAACGGCAGCGCCATCGCATCACCCACAACCCAATCGAGGCTATCAACCATAGAGGCAGCTTCAGCACGTTTACGCCCCTCAACCAGCATCTCTTCGGTCAGATCACAGACGGTCGCATGGCCATGCCCCGCCCGCTTGAGGAACTTGAACGCGACATCCCCCGTGCCACCCGCCACATCCAACAGCTTTTGACCAGCGCGCGGTGCCAGCCAATCCATCATCGCTTCTTTCCAGATGCGGTGGATGCCGACGCTCATCACATCATTCATAACGTCGTATTTATTGGCCACATCGGAAAACAGACTGCGGACCATACCGGCCTTGTCTTCTTCGCGCACGGTTTGGGCACCGAAATGCGTTGTCTTGTCAGTCATGACCATAGTCCTGATAGTGTCCAAACCGAGATATAGCGCCTATGTGTCAGATACAAACAGCCAATTGCCGCAGGGCGCGCGACAGGAGTGAGCATGCCAGAGCTTCCCGAAGTAGAAACCGTGATGCGCGGGCTGACCCCTGCTATGCAGGGCGCGGTAATTGTGCGTGCCGATGTAAACCGTCCTGATCTGCGTTGGCCGTTTCCGGAACGGATGGCAGAACGGTTGGCAGGGCAGCAAGTGAAGCAACTGCGCCGGCGCTCCAAGTATATTCTGGTCGACCTCGCATCGGGAGAATCACTGCTGATCCATTTGGGGATGTCGGGGCGGATCCTGGTTTCGGGCGATCCTTTGGGGCAGTTTACACATGACCATCCGATGCCGGAAAAACACGATCATGTAGTTTTTCACATGGATAACGGCGCGCGCATTGCGTTCAATGACCCGCGCCGTTTCGGGGCGATGGACCTGCTGGATACGGCCACCGCTTCGCAGCACAAATTGCTGGCCGTGCTGGGGCCGGAACCCTTGGGCAACGACTTTAACGAAGCACATCTGATTTCCGTTCTCGCAGGGCGCAACATGCCGATCAAATCGGCACTTCTGGATCAACGACTGATTGCAGGTCTGGGAAATATCTATGTTTGTGAAGCGCTTTACCGGGCAGGCATCACGCCAACGCGCAAAGCAGGACAGCTTTCCAAAGCGCGGGTCGCCTCCCTTGTTCCGATCATCCGGCAAGTCCTAAGCGAGGCGATAGAAGCAGGCGGATCATCCCTCAAAGACTTCCGCCAGGCAGATGGCGAGTTGGGCTATTTCCAGCACAGTTTCGACGTCTATGGCCGTGAGGGCGCGCCCTGCCGGACCCCTGATTGCCCGCAGGTGATCAAGCGTATTGTACAATCGGGACGATCTTCTTTCTATTGCAGTCAATGCCAAAGATAGCTTGAAACGCTCAAAACCCGTGCTATTCACAGACTGCTGAGCGCAACAACAAAGAGTACTTGCCCGATGGCCTATGAAACGATCACGCTGGATATCGATAACCATGTGGCGCTTGTCACCCTGAACCGGCCCGATGCGATGAATGCGCTTAATGATGTGCTGATGCGAGAGTTGGCTGATGCCCTTAAGGGCTGTCAGGACAATGAAAAGGTCCGTTGCATCGTGATCACCGGTTCGGAAAAGGCATTTGCCGCCGGGGCCGACATTGCGATGATGAAAGACAAAAGCTTTGTTGATGCCTTTGCGGGCGATCTGTTCACTCCAGAGACGGATCAGATCATGCGCGTGCGCAAACCGATCATCGCGGCTGTGTCCGGCTATGCGCTGGGCGGTGGTTGTGAGCTGGCGATGATGTGTGATTTCATTATCTGTTCCGAGACCGCAAAATTCGGCCAACCCGAGATCAACCTTGGTGTGGTTGCTGGCATCGGCGGCACCCAACGCCTGACGCGGTTGGTGGGCAAGGCCAAGTCGATGGATATGAACCTTACGGGCCGTTTCATGGATGCCGAAGAAGCGGAGCGCTCCGGTCTTGTTTCCCGTGTGGTGCCTGTCAAAAAACTAATGGATGAAGCATTAAGCGCGGCTGGCAAGATCGCCGAGAAGTCGATGATCACAGTTATGGTGGTCAAAGAGGCGGTCAATCGCGCCTATGAAGTGCCACTGCGCGAAGGTCTGTTGTTTGAGCGGCGCGTGTTCCATGCGTTGTTTGCAACCGAAGATCAGAAAGAAGGCATGTCGGCGTTTATTGAAAAGCGCGAGCCGCAGTTCAGGGACAAGTGAGCGAGCCGTGGACAGCGGCTGTTCAACTCATAGCTTCGAAGGCTACAAAAATTCCATCAGTTGACATGATCTCATTGTTTAATCGCGTTAAGGTGTTCTAAACGCACAACTTAAAATATGAGATTTAGAAAACATGGCCTTTGCATCGTGAACACTTTTGAAACTGAGCGTCTTGCCATTCGACCATGGACGCTGAGCAAGCCTGATCAAGCTGTCTTCCACACCATCATGTCGGACGAGAAAATCCGTGAATACTACGTCACTCGCCTCACGCGCGAGGACTCGGATGCGGCGTTGCAGAAAGTTGTTGAGGAATTTCCAGACGATGGTTTGGATTGGCAGGCAGTATGTCTTAAATCCACTGGCGAGCCTATAGGTTATGCTGGTCTCGCGCATGTCACCTATAATTTAGCGATCACTCCTTGTGTAGAAATCGGTTGGCAGTTCCTTCCAGAATTTTGGGGCAGCGGCTATGCCACTGAAGCAGCGCACCAGTTTCTTCGGCATGGTTTCGACCATCACAAATTGCAGGAAATCGTCGCCTTCGCTGTTCACAATAATCTGGCTTCGATTTCAGTCATGGAAAAGATTGGGATGGAAAAGGACATAGGTGCAGAGTTTAATCATCCATTTGTACCAAAGGGCTTTGAACATCTAAATCCGCAAGTGTTGTATCGAGCAAAGCCAAGCTAGTCTCATAGACGCCCATTCTTTAGGTTCTGGTGCTGGTCAAGATGGGCAAATGCGCTCCAAGCAGACATCCACCCCAAGTCCTTTACAACCCGACCCAAACCCCGCTATAGCCCATCACATACATGCGCGTGCAGCCCGCTTTGGCTAGAATCACCTCCCCTAATGTTGGGGACCGGTCCGTCCGGTCGGGGTTTGGCATCACGTGCCGAAATTTTGAATGAACCCGAAGGTAGATCAGCATGGCCAATACACCACAGGCAAAAAAACGCGCGCGTCAGAACGAAAAGCGTTTCCAGATTAACAAAGCACGTCGTTCGCGCATCCGCACCTACCTGCGCAAAGTCGAAGAAGCCATCGAATCCGGTGTCAAAGATGACGCAGTCGCAGCCCTCAAAGCCGCTCAGCCAGAGCTGATGCGCGGTGTGACCAAAGGTGTTTTCCACAAGAACACAGCTTCACGGAAAATGTCCCGCCTGTCTGCACGCGTCAAAGCGATCGCGTAAGACGGTGATTCTCAGCCACTGAGAATCGGCTAATTGATTGATAAACAAGGCGTCGGTTTCCGGCGCCTTTTTTGATGGCGGATTAGGTCCCAAAAATCATCCATAGATTCTTTTCATGCAATTCATGAGTCAAGTTTGAAGATATGTTGAAGCAAGCCCAGAACAGTTCTACCAAAGAGATGCGAGTAACATCGCTGGGGGGACAGGCTTTGACAATCAGGCGCATCTTGCGATGCAGTTCGAGACATCAAAGACCATCACCAGACCACTAGGTTTGCCGTGATGTATTGCAAATTGTGCTGCCGCGCATTTGCCCTGTTACATAAAAAAAGGACGAACGGTTTCGTCTGACGCAGGACGCCCATCAAGGGTGCAGTAACGTTGGAAAACCATTCTGGAAGTAGTCTAGCGGACGCTGGCCGGTTTCTCGTTAGGGACCGGGACCATGGCTGTGCGTCGTTAGGGCAGTAAATGTTGATTGTCGGGCTTTTGCCCGGCGCGGGGAAATCTGGGATAGAAAGTTTACCATGACGCAGGACCAATGGGGCGAGATCAGGCAGCGGCTTTTGAAGACCGTAGGGCAGAACAACTACACAACATGGATCGAACCCATTGCCCCTGGAGAGCTCAGCGGTGGCGTGGCCACCCTGAATGTGCCGACCAACTTTTTCGGCAATTACGTCAGCCAGAATTTCTCGGATTTGATTCTGCACGAAATTAATGCAGAGGGGGTTGAGGCCTCGCGTCTAAATTTCGCCCTTTGCAAGAAATCCGCAGCGGTCTTCAAAGCCTCCGCTGCCACCCCGCGTAACGCTGCCGCTGCGCCAAAGCCTGCCCGCTCTGATATGACCAGCACTGCCCCGCTAGACCCCCGCTTCAGCTTTGACAATTTTATTGTTGGCAAGCCCAACGAGTTGGCTCATGCCGCAGCGCGCCGTGTGGCGGAAGGCGGACCTGTGACGTTCAATCCGCTGTTTCTTTATGGTGGTGTTGGCCTTGGCAAAACCCACCTGATGCACGCCATCGCGCGCGAGTTGAAAGAACGCAAGCCGGAGATGAACGTGCTGTACCTGTCCGCCGAACAGTTCATGTACCGTTTCGTGCAGGCCCTGCGTGATCGCAAGATGATGGATTTCAAAGAACTATTCCGCTCTGTCGATGTGCTGATGGTGGATGACGTCCAGTTCATCGCAGGCAAGGACAGCACGCAAGAAGAGTTCTTTCATACGTTCAACGCACTGGTGGATCAGCACAAGCAGATCATCATCTCGGCGGATCGTGCGCCGACAGATATCAAAGACCTTGAGGACCGCGTTCAGTCCCGTCTGCAATGTGGATTGGTGGTTGATCTGCATCCCACAGATTACGAATTGCGCCTTGGTATCCTTCAAAGCAAGGTGGAGGTGCAGCAAAAGTCTTATCCGGGTCTTGAAGTCGAAGAGGGCGTGCTGGAGTTTCTCGCCCATCGCATTACCACCAACGTACGTGTCCTTGAGGGTGCGCTGACACGGCTGTTTGCTTTTGCCTCGCTTGTGGGCCGTGAGATCAACATGGAACTGACACAGGATTGCCTGGCCGATGTGCTGCGCTCGAATGAACGCAAGATCACGGTGGAGGAAATCCAGCGCAAAGTGTCAGAGCATTATAACATCCGCCTGAGCGATATGATCGGCCCCAAGCGGCTGCGCAGCTATGCCCGTCCCCGTCAGGTCGCGATGTATCTGTGCAAGAAGCTGACCAGCCGTTCCTTGCCAGAAATCGGCCGTCGTTTTGGCGGTCGGGATCACACCACCGTCATGCATGGTGTGCGCCGGATTGAAGAGCTGAAACAGTCGGATGGCCAGATTGCCGAGGACCTTGAGCTGCTGGGCCGCGCGCTGAAATCCTGAGCCGGTCTCAGGCAACAGATCGGGGGGCTTTACAGCCCCTCTTGCAATCATCCACACAAAGCCGCAAAAGTCTTGCGCATGCGAGTGAACAGAGTAGTCTGCCTTTCCGGTAGTCCTCAGGGAGTAGGCACATGAAATTCAGCATCGAACGGGCAGCGCTCCTGAAGGCCGTCAGTCAGGCCCAGTCTGTTGTGGAGCGTCGCAACACCATTCCCATACTCGCAAATGTGTTGATCGAGGCCGAAGGCAGCGATGTTTCCTTTCGCGCCACGGACCTCGATATCGAAGTTGTGGACAAGGTCGGTGCACAGGTTGAGCGCGCAGGTGCCACCACCGTTTCAGCCACGATGTTGCACGAGATTGTGCGCAAACTGCCTGATGGGTCGCTGATCAGCATCACGGCGGATACCGCCGCGGGTCGTATGACTGTCGAAGCGGGCCGCTCCAACTTCTCGCTCGCCACATTGCCGCGTGAAGATTTTCCGGTGATGGCGTCCTCCGAGTATGCCTCTAATTTCAGCGCCAATGCGAAAGTGCTGCGGCGATTGTTCGACAAATCCAAGTTCGCAATTTCTACCGAAGAAACGCGGTACTACTTGAACGGTGTCTATATGCACGTTTCGGACGCAGATGGCGGCAAGGTGCTGCGCTGTGTGGCCACCGATGGTCACCGTCTGGCGCGGATCGACGCGGACCTGCCAGAGGGTGCGGCGGATATGCCCGGCGTGATTGTCCCACGCAAGACCGTGGGCGAGTTACGCAAACTGCTGGACGATGACGACATGAAAATCGCCGTTTCCGTTTCCGAAACCAAAGTGCGCTTTGCCACACCAGAGATCACGCTGACCTCCAAAGTGATCGACGGAACCTTCCCCGATTACACGCGTGTGATCCCACAGGGTAACACCCGCAAGATGGAAGTGGATGCCGCTGAATTCGCGCAAGCGGTGGATCGCGTGGCCACCGTCAGTTCGGAACGCTCGCGCGCGGTGAAGTTACAGATTGAAGATGACCGCTTGATCCTGTCGGTCAACGCCCCAGACAGCGGTGCGGCTGAAGAAGAATTGGTTGTGGCTTATAGCGACGAACGACTTGAGATCGGCTTTAATGCCAAATA
>RCMY010000642.1_pt1 | contig 33083 bp, 31 predicted proteins | sample 2041341 | NCBI WGS metagenome assembly RCMY01 (sample SAMN09708234, study PRJNA481090) | Marine sediment metagenome, whole genome shotgun sequencing project. | reverse complement strand
CATTACCACGAAATTCTGACTTCCTTCCTTGAAGCCGTCTGTACTCTTATCTGATAATACCGATACTCCTAATATTGTCATTCTCCCGCTCGCGTTTATTACTTTCTGAAGACCTATTTTTTCATATATATTCACTTTTCCTCCTTAGAAACGGATAATAAATCCTGTTATTGGTATAATAATATTATTGCACACATTCGTAGACTTTTCCGCCTACTATACTGTATTTCCCTTTTACATACGGCTTCTGTTTCACTGTTTTATCCACTGAATCAGTTAATTCCGTATAATTATCCACCAATTCAAATATTGTAAAATCAGCTCTGTATCCTGTTTTTATTTCTCCTGTTTCTCCCAGTGAAAGTGCTTTGGCAGGCTCTCTGGTAAGTTTATTTATGCAGTCTTCCAGGGTAAGTCCCAGATACAGCATTTTATTCAAAGTAGTTATCTGACTTTTTACAGGTTTTTCTATATTTTTATCATAAATATCCGTGCTCAAAAAATCAGGAATAAAACCATCTGCTATGCCTTTAGCTCCTGTATCAAATGAAAAGCTTGCATTTCCGTGTCCCACATCAAAAAGTACTCCTCTTTCCTTGGCAGCCTTTGCTTCAGGAAGAATTCCTATCTCCCTTATCAGATTATTCACTTTATTATGAAAACAATGTGTTATTATATCTCCTTTTTCCATGAGATTCAAAACCTCTTCTACTTTCGGAGGTGCGTTTCCTATATGTACCATAATAGGAAGCCCTAGTTTTTTAGCTATTTCCTTTGCTATTCTTATAGGCTCTGCCCCGTTTTCGCCCACAACAGAACCGGAAGCTCTTGCTTTTATCCCTACTATGACATCCTTGTACTTTTCCACGGTTTCCTTTACTTTTTCAAATTCTATGTTGGATAAATCAGTCAGCTCGCTGAGACTCAACAGTCCCGGTGATGCAATATTCAAAAAGGCGTATACTCTGGTCTTGGCTTTTTTTATAATTCGCTCATAGAAATCTTCGAAAGTATCGGCTCCGGCAGTTCCTGCATCTACTACCGCTGTTACTCCCTGTTCTACACCGACCCTGTCCGGATCTATTCCTATGGCGGTTTTCCCGTGATATACATGTGTATGTATGTCTGTAAAGCCGGGTGCCGCTACAAGACCGCTGATATCTATTATTTCTTCATTTTCATATGGAAGAAGATCATCAGCTACCTCCTTTATGAGTCCGTCTTCGACCCTGATATCCTTTCTGCTCAGATGAAAACCGTTGTTTTTGTCAATCAACACCCCGTTCTTAATAAGCATAAATTTCCCTCCTTTATGTTTTTATTGATGTTTTGCCTGAAGTAAATAATAGTATGATAATAATATCAAAACATCTGATGTTAAACTTGTTCATATTTTGACATGAAGAAGTAATTCCTTACCTTTTCAGCTCGCTAAAATCACCGTGAAGCAATTCCTCCACTTCTTCCAAAGCTGATACAGGCGTATCTCCATATGTAGTGTGTCCCAAAACAGCACTTGCTACTGCAAAATCTACCATTTCTTCAAGCTTTGCCTTTTTCAGATATTTATAAAGTATACCTGAAGTGTAGGCATCACCTCCTCCAATTCTATCATAAATTTCAAGTTCTTGATATTCGGAAAAGTAAATTTTTTTATTTTTATAAGCGAATCCCTTTAATTTTTGAGAATTCAGGCTTTTATTATCCCTGATTGTTCCTGACACCAGCTTCAGATCATACTTCGCAGCAAATTCCGGAATAAGATCTCTTAATATTTCCTCTATTTCTACATTCTCTTTTTCACTTTTTATGCCAAATATATTACTTATATCTTTTTCACTTGCAAAAACAATATCAGAATATTCTATTATTTTTTTATAATTTGGTATAGCATCCTCATATTTCTTTTTCCATAATTTTTCCCTGTAATTGCAGTCAAAAACAACCAGTATCCCTTTTTCCTTAGCTCTTTTAGCCATAGAGAACATAATATTCCTTACATCATCATTCATTGCAAGACTTATCCCGCAGAAATGAATCATCTGTACATTTTCCAGAATATCCTCCATACTGTAATCCTTTAACTTAGATTTACAAAAGGAGCTCCCTCTTCTATCTGTATATGTAACCACAGAAGGTCTTTTTCCAAAACCTTCCTCAAGAAAATATATTCCTATAAATTCTCCGCCTCTGGCTATTTTTCCGGTATTTACACCAAGACTCTGTATCTGTGAGACTGCCGCATCTCCCAGAGGATTATCGGGAAGCTTTGTAATAAGTTCTGTTTCCAGACCGAATCTTCCAAGCTGTCCCATTACATTTAGACCAGTTCCTGAAAACATATACTCCAGATTATTTGACTGAAATAACTTCTTTTTTCCGGGAACACTGCATCTCATCATCACTTCCCCAAATGCTGCTACTTTCACTAACATCACCTTTTCTATATTATTTTTTTTCTTTGAATTTAAAATTTATCCACGGACCAATAAATGAAAGTAAAAACAATTCTTCCTCTATAACCTTCCCTGCTCTGTTTTTTCTGCTGTCTGCCGGCATATCCTTTATCACTATCTGAGTTTCTCCTTTATACTTGCCGAATTCATTATTTCCTAGCACAATATCCCCGATTTTTTGTGAATCATAATTTCTTGCAGGAATATCAGCTCCTGTATATCTCTTTCTTACTTCTGTAGATCTTATCATATACTCACTTATATCACCTCTTCTAAGATGATTTTCCTGAAAAAGTATTTTCTTCTCTACATCTGATATGCCATTTTCTAGCTCTACATCCAGCTCAAGTAGATAAGGGTTAAGTTCTCCAAGGGCTTTCAGCTCTTCTTCACTTGCATAAGCATTCCCTATTACCACATCATCTATAAGACCTGTTGCCCACAAATGCTTTGCCTGAACAGCTGCCGGAAGATTTCTGTGCATTTCAAGCGTACACAAACCGTCATTTATACTCCAAGGTCCGAAACTTGCCGCCTGTGATGAAATAAAGGCTGATGTTCTTATCCCTTTTTCCTTGAATCTTCTGCTGCATCTCAAAAAGTACCCGTATTCAAGCCCCGTATATTTCTGCGGATAAAAATTGTGACTTCCTATCAGGTTATCTTTATTGGGTGTATAGCTTAATATATTATTAAGATAATCTATATCATTACTCATATTCAACTCTATTTTCAAATCTGTTTTGTCATAAGTAAGCTGAGCTTCTTTTAAACCGTCAAATCCAAGATCAAGACGTATTCCCGATGCCCCGAGCTCTTTAAAAAAGCTCAGATCATTATAGCTTATATTCAGCTTATCGAATACTGCCGGAGAAATATCCAGTATTACTTCCATTCCCAGCTTGTCTGCAAAATCTATTATTTCTATAAATTCCTTTTTTATTATCTCTATAGGCTTATCCACAGATAAAAGACATGTAAAAATTTTACTGAATCCGTACTTATGTGCTTTTTCTATATATTCCTTATCTTTTTCCACTGTTGATTTTTCAGGATATATTGATATTCCCAGTTTTCTTTTCATTTTTTCCTCCTGTAAATTATAAAATATACCATTGTGAAGGCAGTTTTACCTTCACAATGATAATCAGTTTATGCTTCTTCTGTTGACTTAGCAGCGGCTTCCTGTTCAAGCAGCTGTTTTTCATACATTTTAAAGAAAGGATAGTATATAACAAGTCCTATAAAGAAGTTTACAAATACCAGAATACAGGCCATCACACTCCAGTTAGTACTTATCAGCGCCCCTATAGGTGCAGGAACTGTAAACGGCAGCTTCGCCATCATCATTGGTATCATGCCCACTCTTGTTAAAATATATGATATTATTGTACATATTATAGGCACTATTATAAATGGGATCGCCAGAATCGGATTCATAACTATCGGCGCTCCGAAAATTACCGGCTCATTTATATTAAAGATTCCCGGAAGGAGTGATAATTTTCCCAGATCCTTCAGAAATCTTGATTTTGATATTAAAAACAGGAATACCAGAGGAAGCGTCATACCTGATCCGCCTATCCATAAGAACCATTGCAGAAATTGTTCTGTAAAGATATTCGGCAGTGCATGTGCACTCGCACCTGCTGTAAATGCATCCATATTTTCCGCTATTGTAGCATCCCAGATCGGTCTTATAACCGGTCCTAGTATTGCAGGCCCGTGAATTCCCAAAACCCAGAAAAACAGTATAAGAAAAACAGTTAGTAATCCTCCAAGCAGTGAATTCCCTGCAAGAATACCTTTTAACGGTGCAAGCAGCGTTGACAGAGCCTCACTTATATCGAATCCCAATAAATGTCTTATTGTCCAGAAAAGTAATATTATGGCAACTGCTGGAAATAATGCTGCAAAAGAGTTTGATACTGCAGGCGGTACACCGTCAGGCATCTTTATTACTATATCCTTTTCTTTAAAGAATCTGTATATCTCCACTGATATTATTGATGCAAGTATTGCTCCAAAAAGACTTGATGCACTTAATTTTGCTATAGGCATCCATCTTCCGGCAGCAATTACACCTTCTACGCCTTTTGAAACCTGTGTAGGCACTACTGATGAAATAAGAAATCCTGCCACAGCAAGAAACCCTGAAGTAAGCTCATCCAGATTATAGCTCTTTGCCAGCTGGTGTGCTATACCAAAAGATACATATATTGACATTATACCCACGGTATATCTGAACGGTATGTCCAGTGAAGCTTTGATAGGAGCTATCAGCTCATCATATCCCGGTATTGGTACATTTAGAAATATTACAAAAAATGATCCCACTATAGTCAGAGGCAGCATTGATATTATTCCGTTTCTTACTGCTCTCAAATGTCTTTGTCCGCCTATTTTGTTTACAGCCGGTGCTACCCTTTCTTCTAATATTGTCATAATTTTACTCATAATTTCTTTCCTCCTGAAATTTTTTTGAATTAGTTAATAATTTTTATTCTACTCATGTTCTACCACATTATAATGCTAAGTCAAATTCTGGCTATTTTTTATGCTGTTTTCGTTTAAAATATTTTTTTTGCCTTAAGCGTTTGTAACTAAGCAATAATAATGGTATAATATATAGTAATTGAAAATCACAGTCAGCTGTTTTCGTGTATTTTCTAAAAAAAGATACTTTTCACGGATAAAAAAAGAGGTGATTTAATGGAATTTTTTTATTATAATAACCATAAAATAATTTTTGACAAATTTCTTTCTAAACATGAAAAAGTTTTAATAAAAAATTTTTTACATAAAAAAATTGAAAAATACACTATTCCAGAGATTTTGTCTCAGATTGATGTAAACAAAAGTGAACTTTACAATATTTTAGACAAATTTCAAAAGAAAAATGTAAAAATACATTTTAAGGATGAAATATATTCCTACATGTTTCTGTCAGGATATGAAGCTACCAGTAATATAGTAAGTCTGCAGTTCAGCGATTTATTAAAGAATATTTCACACATGAATATCATTCCTGATTTTCAGTCTGTGCTGACGTTACAGGAAAAATTTACACTGCGTTTTTTCCTGAAATACTGCCAGGATATTAGTGACAGCAAAAAAATAGATATCTCTGTTGACGATCTAAAGGATTCTATCGAAATAGATTCATACGCACGTTTTTATGATTTTGAAAAATTTATACTGAAAACTATAGTATCAGATATAGAAGAAAATACTCCTTATATTGTTTTTTATGATAAAATAAAATCCGGAAGCAGTGTTAATAATAAAATAGTAAGCTTAAGCTTTATTATTACAAATAAAAATTTTTATGCCAATTCTAAATTTGCTATAGAACTTCTTGAAAAAACCACACAGTACATAAATTTTAACACTGCGATTACCAAAATTACCGAACTGCTCAGTGTTTATTCTAAGGAAATTATCCTGAAGGGCATTAAAAATCTTGATAAAAACAAAACAATAGAAAATCACCTTGAAAATATAATAAAAGACCAGTTTTTTGAAAACAGCTCACTTTTACTTCATATAAAAGAAAAAGCAGATAATATCATACTGCTTCAGAAAATACTGTTTCAGGAAATGGGAAAAATAAAGGAAAGTGAAATTTTTGATGATCAGATTATAAACAGCAGATTTAATAAAAAATTCTATATGCTTAATATTGATAAAAAAATCTTTTTTGAAACTAAAACTATCCGAATAGAAATACTGGAGCTTTCAGATAAATTTTATGATATAAAAATATACAAAAAAACTTAAATCTTACAAAAAATAATAGAATGAATACGAATCTTTCATACCTGCAAAATATAAGGGAAAATAACCTTTTCAAATATATTTTACAGGTTTTATTATTTTCAGAAATAAATACAGGACTGTTAAAAACAAAAATTATCTACAGAATAAATATCAATAAACTAAATGTTTTCAGATATTTCAGTATTTATAATTATTTTGTTTTATACAGTCCTGCTATTAATATTTTAGAGGTAACAAACTATTTTAAGTCTTCCATTTTTACTGCCTGCATATCGCCGTAGTTTACATTTTCCCCGACCATTCCCCAGATGAATGTATAATTGTGTGTTCCTACACCTGAGTGTATAGACCAGCTTGGAGATATTGCTCCCTGCTCGTTCGCAAGTACCAGATGCTTCGTATTATCAGGTTTTCCCATAAAATGAAATACTCTTTGATCTTCCGGAAGATTAAAGTAAAAATATACTTCCATTCTTCTGTCGTGTGTATGACACGGCATTGTATTCCACATGTTATTAGGTTCCAATATAGTCATTCCCATTAGAAGCTGACAGCTTTCACATACACTGGGGTCTATATATTTATATATTGTTCTTTTGTTTGAAAGCTTTTCATCACCCATATGAGCCGGATTTGCCTTATCTATATCTATTTTTACAGTGGGATATTTTTTATGTGCCGGTGCTGAATTCATATAAAATTTGGCAGGGTCGTTTTTATCAAGTGATCTGAAAATAACATCCTTAATTCCAAGTCCTATATACATTCCGTCCTTCGGGTTCAGTGCAAAAGTTTCTCCGTCAAGAACTACCTCGCCTTTTCCTCCTATATTTATAATCCCCATTTCTCTTCTTTCAAGAAAATAATCAGTTCCCAGAGCGTCTCCCACTTCCAGCTTCAGTTCCTTTTCTACTGGGAATATTCCGCCTGCTATTATTCTGTCTACATGTGAATATGTTAAATTTATTTCGTCTTTTCCAAATACTTTTTCTATTAAAAACTTTTCTCTTAAAGTCTCTGTATCATAATTTTTTACGTCATCCGGGTGACTTGCATATCTTACATCCATTTTTTCATTCTCCTTTATTTATTATTTTTTATAATTTATTATTATTCTATCTTACAAGCCATCCGCCGTCAACAGCCAAAATATGTCCTGTTACATAGTCAGAAGCCTTGCTTGCTAAAAATACAATGCTGCCCATTAAGTCAAACGGTTTTCCCCATTTACCTGCTGGTATTCTTCCCAAAATCTCTTTATTTCTGCTTTCATCTGCTCTTATTGGCGCAGTATTCGCAGTTTCTATATATCCCGGTGCTATTGCATTTACCTGTATATTTTTCTCTGCAAGTTCATTGGCAAAAGCTTTTGTCAAACCTGCTACCCCATGTTTGCTTGCTGTATACGGGGGGACGAATTTTCCTCCCTGAAATGAAAGCATGGAAGCAACGTTTATAATTTTCCCTCCGCCTTGCTTTGCCATCTGCTTTGCTACATCCTGACTCAGATAATACACGGCATTCAGATTAATGTCCATGACAGCCTGCCAGTCTTCATCCTTATACTCCAGAAGAGGGGCTCTTCTTATAGTTCCCGCATTGTTTACCAGAACATCTATTTTACCGTATTCATCAATACATGCATTTACTGCTGCTGTTACTTGATCTCTTTTAGTCAGATCTGCCTGAAAAAACTTCACTTTTACTCCTTCAGCTGTGATCAGTTTTTCTGTTTCCTCCCATTCTCTGTCATAAGTCACTATAAACAAATCAGCTCCTGCTGCGGCAAGTGCTATTGCATATCCCTGTCCCAGTCCTGTATTGGCACCTGTAATAAAAACCGTTTTTCCTTTCAATGAGAAAAAGTCCATTGAAAATCCTGTTAACCCTGACATTCCATCATCTCCTTATTGATTTATTTTAAAATATTTTTTTTGCTTGAAATAACTGATATTACTTACTTCCTTAAAATAGTTTCGTATTATGAAACTGAATTTCATTTTTATTTTTGTAAAAAAATTTATCTCTTACAATACTAGTATACATCATTTTATGTTTTTTCAAAATAATATATAATATATCATTTTATGTTTTTTGATTTATAAAATATATCATAAAAGTAAATTTGTTAACTTCTATATATTTTTTACGTAAATACTCAAAATATGCCTATCTTGATAAAATATCAATTATACCTTATAATAATCTTATTTAGAATTCTGGATGCCAAAAGTTTTAGGAGAAAATAATTTTATGCCGTATAAGAGACTTATTCTAATAGGAATTAATTAATTATTCAAAACTATGGTGCCAAAAGGAGGAAGCATGAATAATGCTAATAATGTTTTATCCATTTTAAAAGCATTCGATCTGCTTGAACTATTGAGCAGATATGAAAACGGATTATCCCTTACAGATCTTTCAAATAATTTAAAATGGAATAAAGCAACTACACACAGAATCGCCAATACTCTTCTTGCAAGAGGATATATTACACAAAATGAGGAAACCCTGAAATATAAAATGTCATTTAAAATATTAAGTCTTGGCAGCAAACTTCTTAATGAAACAAAATTTAACGAAATAGCTGCACCGTTTTTGAAAAATCTTCTTTCTGAAATAAATGAAACAATACATCTGGTATTTCTGGACGGTCTCGGAGTCGCATATATAGATAAGCTGGAACCAAAGGATATGCCTTACAGAATGAATACCTACATCGGCAAAAGAAATCCTCTTTACTCCACAGCCGTGGGAAAAATTATGCTCGCATATAACTATATGGATAATCTTGATGAGATATGGGCGGGATTTGACCTGAAGTCTTATACTCCCAACACCATAGTCTCTATAGATAAAATGAGAGATGAACTAAAAAATATCCTGAAAAACGGATACGCGTACGATAATGAAGAACAGGAACTGGAAATAATATGTATTGCAGCCCCTGTATTTAATAATCTCGGAACTGTTAACTATGCCGTAAGCGTTTCTATTCCCAAAAACAGATTTAATAAAGAAAAAGAAGAAAAGGTGCTGAAATACCTACTGAAAACTACTTCAGAAATTTCCCAAAATCTGGGTTATTCTCCGAAATAAAATAAAGAGGCTGGACAAAATGCATAATTTTGTTACAACCTCTTTTTTATATATTGTCTTCAACGGCATTATAATTAATAAATTATATTTTCAGTATACTGCCAGCCCTGATATTTATATTCTGAAAAAATACCTGCACCAAACGTTGAAACTGTTGAAGCAAAAGGCTTTCCTTCCAAATATGTATTTCTGTTATTTTCATTACTGTAATGATATTCTTTATTTTTATCCATGAAGATACTCCCATAAAAATAAGTCTTACTTGACGTGTATATATACATTCTATAGTGTATCTGCATTTCTTTAAACTCTTTCGGCAATTTTTTCTGAATATTTTTTACATCTTTTATAAAAGCTTCTGTTGGTGCTCCATTCTGTATGCTTGGAACCTGATAAGCAAGCCCGACCTGTATCCCGTTTTGTCCATTCCAGTAATATACCATGAAGTATCCTGAGTTGTCGCAGTATACTTTATTATCTAATTTTGACTCGCTAATGGCATTAACAACAGCTGCAGCCATGGGATCTTTATTTATTCCTGTAAAGAGACTGCAATTAGAAAAAGAAACGACACTAAGAACTAAAAATAATGCTGATAATAATTTTCTCACATTTAAACCTCCGTTTATTTTTAATGTTTAATTTTATCATCATTAAATTTATCCGTCAAGCAATTATTAATATGTCTTTACTTACAGCATAAAAGAATCCTCTTTATCGTCACTAATCATTATTATTTACTGTATCTCAAGAATATCTCCATAATTCATTATTTCACCCGAAAGTCCTTTTGATTCTATTTTCCCAAGCCACTCATAAGGATCCTGTTCTATAAGCGGCATTGTATTATAGTGCATTGGTATATACTTTTTTGCCTTAAGCCATTTTGCGGCAGTTACTGAATCGTCGATTCCCATAGTAAAATTATCCCCTATAGGAAGTATTGCATAATCAATATTATTCATTTCTCCTATAAGCTTCATATCAAGAAACAGCGCTGTATCCCCTGCATGATATATTGTTTTTCCCTCTGCATAAATCAGTATTCCTGCTGCCAACCCGCCATAAAGCATCTGCCTGTTGTCATTTATGCTGGAGCTGTGTATTGCCTGAGTGAATTTTACACTTATAAATTCAAAATCCTTCTTTCCGCCTATCCCTGCGGGAATGACCTTTGCACCTTTAGATACAAGCCAGCGTGCCAGCTCGGTTCCCGTTACTATAAGTGCATCATCTCTTAGTGCCAGTTCCACAGCATTTCCTATATGATCTGAGTGTGCATGTGTTATCAATATCAGATCCAGCTTTGGAATCTCATTAAGAGAAGTGGGATTTTTTGGATTTTCCGTAAGGTAAGGATCTATTATTATATTTTTACCGTTAGTTTCTATAAGGAAACATGACTGCCCCAAAAATTTTATTTTCATTTTGTTACCTCCTGTATTAATATAGCTGCAGGCTTACTTTCAGAAAGAAGTTATTATATTAAACGTTTATATTAATTTTATCATTGTACAGATGATTTGTACAGACAATTTATATCTTGCTTAAAAAAAATACTATCAGTCGGGTAACTGATAGTCTCTATATATAAAAAGGTAAATTTTTTCGGGTATTTACTTTTTTCTTATGTTTATTATATGATTAGAGCCTTAGTCCTTGCTTTATTTAAACTTTATTTTTGATTTGACGGTTAATAAAAAAATATTTTCTGCCTTTTCTAATCCCAAATTAGTTTTCTGATTTTCAAATATAATAATTTTACTCAGAAAAAATATTATGAGATGTAATATATTATTAAACATATGATATAATCCCGGATAAAAAAGAAAAGACCGGAAAAATCCGATCTCTGTTTAGTGTAAATATATGAAAGTATCTCCGTAATTTAAATGATTTTTATAGCTGGTTTTTATCAGGAACTCTTTTCTTGGTTACATAATTATACTAAAAATTTTTATTACCGTGTTTAAATTCTCTTTTTTTATTATATTCGTGTTTTTCTAAAATAACCTTTTCAAGATCAATGCCGTAATATTCACAGATATCCATAATTCTGATCACTGCATCTGCCAGCTCAGAAGGAACACCCTCCATCTTTCCGGATTCTGTATAGTAAGTCTGGTTAATCGGAATACCTTTCCGGTTTTCCTCCAGAGCCTCGGATAATTCTGAATGACATAAAGCTATCAAAGTACCGAATTCTCTTTTTGAATCCCACCATCCATGAGATACCGCATTTTTATGTATTTCTTTTTGCAAGCTGTTAATAGATATCATTTTCTGCCTCCTAAATATTTTTTTCTTTCTTCCCATACTTTGTTTATATAATTAATTATATCCCAATTTCTCACATTTTTCATCAGATTTCCAATATATCCAATTATTTTTCGAACTGTTTTGCTTGTTCTGATAATTGTAAATTCAAAAACAATATTCCATTGAAATGGATAAATGATAAAAATTAGCCCATAAAAATAAAAATTGTTTTTAGAAAAGAATTTTGATTATGTTATAGAAGAAATATGATATAATATAGAGAAAATATCAAGAAATAAGTATTGGAGTATAACATGTTAAACTATTCAGATATAAAAAAATTTGCTTCTAATAAAGCTGTTTTTTCCCGAGGTGAAGATTACTTTTCTTCCAACCGGATAATCAGCCTGAAAAGTACGGATAACTTCGGCTTAAACTGGGAGGGCAGAGTAATCGGCAATGACTCTGTTTATGATGTAACTGTGGGCTTAGATAAAAATTCCAATATTATAGATTATCGTTGTCACTGTAACTGTGCCGCTTTTAAGCAGTTCAGCGGTGCCTGCAAACATATTATTGCTGTTCTTATAAAATTAAGGGATCTTCAGGAAAAAAACAGTATTTTACCTGAGCAGGAAAATAATTTCATTTTTCAGGATACTGAAACAGAAGCTGAGAAATATAAAGATGTCGATATAGAAAATATGCTTGATAATCTTTTTCATGAGAAAGCAAAAAACACGGAAAAAAAAGCGAATAAAACACGCTCTGATAACAGTAGCGGTATAAGAGCAGTGGAGCTTCTGATGGATGATTACAAAACTCTCGAAAAAAGCAATTATAACAAAGAGCTTCTTGAATTATCTTTTGAGCTTATTCTTACCAAACTTGATCCTTATCTGGAATACAAGGTGGGCTATTTGAACAAACATAAATATGTGGTAAAAGACATTAATTTCTTCACTACTGCATTAAGAAGAAACAGCATCTTTGAGCTGGGAAAAAATCTTACATGCGATTTTAAAAAAGATCAGTTTGATGAAAAATCAAAAAAAATCATAGATTTCCTGTTTTACTGTGCTGATAAAGAAAGGAATTTGAAAAATATCGTAAAAGGAAATTTTTATAATTCTTATCTCTATAACGGAAAAAAACAATTCCTGCTTCCGGAAGATTTAAGAAGACTTTTTGAGCTTTATGAAAATGAGACAATCTACGTTAAGACAGATACTGCTTCTTATGCCAAAAGCAAAGCTATTATCGTAAAAAACGGACTTCCAAAAGTTGATTTTTATCTTTCCAGAGAAAATGACCAATTGATTTTGAATACTGACGGTGAACAAATCTGGGATTTTGATACACTTGCCAATTCCGGTATATATATTCAGGAAGATACTGCATACCTTACAGATGAGAAAGATAATAAATTTTTGAGACCGCTTTTTAAGATAAATCAGCTGAATCTAACTAATTTTAAAATACCGAAAAATAATGAGGATATCTTTATTAATAATGTTATCCCGAATATCGTAAATAAAAGTAATTTTTATCTTCCAAAATCACTTGTATATGAAGAAAATCATTCTGAGCTGGAAACAAAAATTTATATAGAAACACATGCCCAGCATTTAACAGTCCGTATTCATTTTTGTTATGGAGATACAGTTTTTTCTCTTGACGGAACACCGCTGACAAACGGTGATAAAATACAGAAAATAGATCATTCAAAAGAAAACAAAATAATCGAATTTTTTCACAGATACAGAGTAAATTATGAAGATAAATCAGAAAATACAGAAGCCCGTTTTATTATGAATATCGAGCAGGATATCTATGACTTTCTATTTCGCGGAATAGACGAACTAAAAGAAATAGCAGCTGTTTATACTGATAAAAAAATCGAATCTTCCAGAAATAAGAAAAACTTCGCAATGAATGTATCCTTGGAGGATGACTATCTGAATATAAACTTTGAAATAGAAGATATGACACCGGAAGAAATGGAAGATCTTTATCACAGCTACAGAATCAAAAAACAATTTTACAGACTGAAAAACGGCAGCTTTGTAAATTTTGAAGATGAAAAACTAAAAAAGCAGCTTGATTCCATAGAAAAGATTTTCCCGGAAAATTCTAAATTTTCCTCAAAACTAACAATTCCCCAATATAAATCTTTTTATATAGATTTATTGGGTACAGAATATTTTGAAGATAAATACACAAAAAGTGAAAGCCTTGAAAACTATATTAAGAAAATAAAAAGTATTAATGTAGATAAATATGACGATTCACTGCTGGAGAATGTAAAGCTGAGAGATTATCAGAGATTCGGCATACAGTGGATGGAATCTCTTTCACAAATCAACCTCGGCGGAATACTTGCAGATGATATGGGACTCGGTAAAACACTGCAGGTTATTGCACTGCTTACTAAGCTTGAGCTTTCTTCACCCGCTCTTATTATAGTCCCAAAGACACTTTTATATAACTGGGAAGAAGAATTCAAAAAATTCTCTCCTCATCTAAAGCTTCTGATTGTAGAAGGTTCTATTTCCACGAGAAAAAAGCTTCTAAAGAAAACTGAGAATTATGATATTATAATTACTTCTTACTCACTTTTCAGAAGTGATATTGATATATATGAAAAATATACGTTCAGCTTCTGCTTTCTTGATGAAGCCCAGCATATAAAAAATCCCGGCATTAACCTTACCAAGGCTATAAAGTCAGTTAATGCAAAGCACAGATTTGCCCTTACCGGAACTCCCATAGAGAATAATCTCAGCGAGCTCTGGTCTATATTTGACTTTATTATGCCCGGATATCTCGGCAGCCACGGATATTTTTCCAAAAATTTTATGACACCTGTTATGAAACAGAATGATAAGTCTGCACTGGAAGCATTAAGCTTTCATATAAAACCATTTATTTTAAGACGTATAAAAAAGGATGTTCTTCTGGAGCTTCCCCCAAAAATAGAAACAACTCAGCTTTGTGAACTGGATACTGACCAAAAAAGACTCTATCAGTCCCAATTGGAAGTTGCCAAAAAAGAAATTGAGAATGAAATAAAAAATGAGAAATTAAGCAGAAGCCAGATAAAAATCTTCTCTCTGCTTACAAGGCTAAGACAGATATGCTGTCATCCAAAGCTCTTTATTGACAACTATGCACACAGCAGCGGCAAATTTGAAACTCTTTTTGAGCTTTTTGACGATCTGATTTCCGGAAACCACAAAACACTTGTTTTTTCACAGTTTACCACTATGCTGAAACTGATTTCCGGTGAGCTTAAGAAAAAAGGGATTGAACACTTTTATCTAGACGGAAGCATGAAAGCGCGTGACAGACTCGAGCTTGTTAATTCTTTTAATTCCGGAAATACCCCGATATTTCTCATCTCGCTGAAAGCCGGAGGAACAGGACTAAATCTTACAGGCTCTGACACTGTAATACATGTAGATCCGTGGTGGAATCCAAGTGTGGAAAATCAAGCCTCTGACAGATCACACCGAATCGGTCAGAAAAACAGCGTACAGGTTATTAAATTAATAACTAAAGGAACTATTGAAGAAAAAATAATGAAACTTCAGAATAAAAAGAAAAAACTGATCGACAATGTTCTTACAAGTGAGGGAAGTCTTATAAATACTCTTTCCGAGGAAGATATCAGAAATCTCTTTGATATTTAAAAAAGATTTGTTAATAAACCGCAGAAAATAAATTTCAGATATTTACTGCGGTTTTTATTTTATCTTTATTTAAAAAAATGTAATAAAAAAGAAACGGTTTTTCCATATGCCGTTTCCTTATATAAATTACATATCACGCAGTTTTTCTAATTTTTCTTTTAATCTTTCTATTTTATCCTCCTGCTTGGTTATAGCCAGCTCTGCCTTATGTATTTTTTCCAGAATTACTTCTACTTCGTTCTTTTCAGGCTCAGGTCCGTATATTTCCTCTTTTATCTCTTTAAATTTCTGCTTAGGCTCCAGACTGTTTACAATCTCTGTTTTCTGCTCAGTATCAAGATCTTCTTTTTTCATATCGGAAACCAGTCTTACCGGCAGGTCTATAGCCTTTTCCACATGCGTTTCCTCTACCAAATCATATTTATCAATCATTTTACTTACATAATTCTTTTCAAAACCAAGATTTTCAAACCATTTATTAAAACATCCGTCTGCATATCCGCCGAGTATCTTTCTAGCCTCACTTAGTTTTCTGGCTATTTCGCACAGTTCTTTTGTAACTGCCTCCTGATTGTCGGTTATTGTTCTTTCTATTTCATACAGATAATTTTTATCGGCTTCTTTTATATCGTAAGCTTCAAAGTCAAAACTTCTGTAGACTGTAATTACTTCAGGTGCATTAGCATTATTATCATCATATTCCTGCATTTTAATCTCCCGTTCTTTGATATATTCCGTAATTTTTTTATTTTTTCTAAAATAACATATATTATTTTACTTTATTTTTCCAATATTTTCAACTTCTGTTTGTAATAAAAAAAGACCGTAAAACGGCCATTTTATCTGTTATTTATCATATTCATTACTTTGCTGTCAACCAGTGTGTATTTATACGGATTCAGACTGACCTTTGCTATCTTGAAACACTGCAGTCCAAGAGGTATCCCTATTACAGTGCACATCATAAGTATACCTGATATTAAGTATCCTATATAAAGCCAGAATCCTGAAAAAATTATCCAAAGTGTACTTGCTATAGGCTTGGGAACTGTTGCATTATTCAAATGTTTTCTTTCTACTACTTCTTTCCCGAAGGGTGCCAGTGTAAGTCCTGCCAGTTCAAAACAAGCTCCTGAAAATGGAATTGTTACAATAAAAACTATGCATAAAATTCCGGAAATTACCCAGCCCAGTGCCAGACCAAGACCGCCGAAAAATATCCATATAATGTTTAATAACGTGCTCATAATTCACTCCCTATTTTTATAATTTCGGTAAATTATAGCATTTTCGTCATAATTTATCAAATCTTTGTTAATTTTTTATTTCCAGACCGATTCAGAAAAATCAATCTCTGTAAATACAGCATCAAATGTTGATTCTGACGGGCTGCATGCATATATTCCGATATTTATCTCATTTTTAGCTTCAAACAGATGAAATATTCTCATTTGTTTAAAATTAGTGCCATCTGCAGAACTTTCCAGATAAAAATCGTTTCCTTTACGGCTCAGACGATAATACATCTCGTTTATATCTGCCTCAATATCAGTAGTTGCCCAATCTGAATAACCGTTATTTGTCACTACGCTTCCAAGTCTCTGATAAATTTCATTTTCATACTCTATCGATGCTTTAAACCAGTTATCGCTATTCTGATAAATGATGATTCCGCATTGATCATAAACTTTTTTTGAATTAAAAGCAGTTTTTACAGTAAATGAAAAAGCTTCTCTGTCAGTTTTAAAAAGAAAAGCCGGTGCATTATCATTCCTGAAGCCGTAATGAGTTCTCTGCCAAAAATCTGTTTTTTCTTCCGTGGTTATAATTATTTTTTCTTTTGAAATTATAAATTTTTTCGGCTTATTAATCCAAAAGCCTTTGTCTGCGTTAATATTTTCCATTTTATCCCTCCTTGTAAATTCACATAATTTTACAGATATTTACTATTATATAATAATAATATTTCCGCAGTTCTGTCAACCATTACACCTATAAAACGCAAAAAGACGGCAGTGCCGTCTATTTGCCCCAAGTAAAAATACTAAGAAAGAACGAAAAATATTTCAATATACTATATGATATCACTATTTATGTTGATATTAAACAATATATTAATATGCAGCTGATTAAAATATAAAAATAAAGTTTCTTTTTTTATCATTTATTATCATTCATACTGAAATATCCGAAAAATTTCTTTATATTTTATCATTTTATGGAATTTTTTTATATTACTTCTACTCCATACTGATTTAGTGCAGACATTGTCTTATCATCAGGCTTTATTTCGGTAATTACCCCTTTAAAATCAATAAGATTGGCAAAATTAAATAATCCGTCCTGCTTAAAATACATGCTCGGGGCAAAAAGATATGATTCTTTTGATATGTCCATAATTGATTTTTTAGTATGAGAATCCTCAGAATTCAATGCTGTAAGGCTTCCGTCATCCAGGTTTATTCCTATGCACCCTATAAAGCACTTGCTGCAGCGATATTTACTTATCTGCTCTATTGCCTGAGAGCCTATATTACCGCCTGCCAGTGTATTATAATCCCCGCCTATAAAAATAAATTTCTGCTCATTTGTAGACTTTATCATTGAAGCAAGCAGCGGCATATTTGTGATGATTGTAATATTTTTATTACTGTTTACAAGCATTTTTGCCAATAAATACGAAGTACTGGAAATATCAAGAAAAATAATATCATCATCCTGTATCAGATCAAGAGCTTTATGCGCTATTTCCGATTTAGCCTCCCTGTTACGGTAAACTCTTGTAATTATAAAGTCCTCCTCGTCCACCAGTGTACGTTCAAGCTGGATAGCTCCCCCGTATGTACGTTTAAGCTTTCCGTTTTTTTCTAAAGACTGGAGATCTTTTCTGATCATACTTTCGCTTATATTAAAAGTTTTGCTTAATTCCTTGACATTTACTTTTCCTTCTTTGTTAAGCATATCAAGAATTACTTCATGACGTTCTTCTATAAACATACATACGCACTCCCATTTGTTATCATTTTATTTATATTATCATAAATCGAGAATAAATTCAACATTTTTTCAGAATTTCGCTTGACAATGATAATAAATCATGGTATATATTGATAATAAATGATAATGAATAATATCAATCGGTAACGAAAGGAGGTAGATATTAGAAATCCGCTGTTGTCAATTACCAGAATCAGTCAGAACTAAATTTTCTGCTGAAATATCTCTACACATCTTCATTCAAAAACACATGATTTTCATCATCCTTACGGTTAAATAACTGTACAGCTCATCGAAGACAGTACCGGTCTGTACTAATCTATGCAGTCTAATACTGCAAATAAAACATCAATCCTGTGATTTTATAAGCTGGTTGCAACGGATAACTGCTGTTTATTACCAATTAGACAAAATTGTAACTTTTTCTGTTTTTCCATTTGATAAAACAGAAACTAACACAGCTCTGGATTTACAAAACGACATCATAGTGTTTCACAAGCTGCTTATAGCATAAGAACTTGAGAAAGAAGGAGACGTTTATGAATCAAGAAAATCAAATTAAAATCAAAATCCAAAAATTTGGAGCATTTTTAAGCGGTATGGTCATGCCTAATATCGGAGCATTTATTGCATGGGGACTCTTAACGGCACTTTTTATCCCTACAGGCTGGTTTCCTAATGAAAGACTGGGAAGCATGGTCGGTCCTACACTGAATTATTTAATGCCGGTTTTAATTGGTTATACCGGCGGCTGGGCTGTATACGGACGAAGAGGAGGAGTTATCGGTGCTATTTCGACAATGGGTGTTGTCATAGGTGCTGATATCACTATGCTGATCGGCGGAATGATAATGGGACCGCTGGGTGCATGGGTAATGAAGCAGGTTGACAAACTATATGAAGGTAAAGTCAAACCCGGAATGGAAATGCTCGTTGATAATTTTTCCATGGGAATAGTCGGACTTATTATGATGATATTTGGCTTTGTAGCTATTGAGCCCATTATTTCTGTTATATTAAGCGTAATGACTGTCGGTGTAAATTTCCTTATTAACGCTAAGCTATTGCCATTAACAGCATTATTTGTCCAGCCTGGTCAGGTATTATTCCTGAATAATGCTATTAATCACGGTATCATGACACCTATTGCAATAGAACAGGCTGCTAAATTTGGAAAATCAGTTATATTCCTCGTAGAGGCAAACTGCGGATGCTGGTTTGGTATCACACTTGCCTTTATGTTCTTCGGAAAAGGCATGGCCAAAAAATCTGCTCCCGCAGCTGCACTTATTATGTTTTTCGGCGGTATTGGAGAAGTTGTATTCCCTTATGTATTAAGTAAGCCAAAAACATTGCTCGGAGCTATACTCGGAAACATGGCATCGCTGTTTATCCTTACCACTTTTAACGGCGGAACTGTGGCTGCTGTTTCACCGGGAAGTTTTCTGGCACTGGTTGCCATGACTCCCAAAGGGAGCTTTATAGTCAATATTGCTTCATATTTTGTCGGTGCTGCTGTTGCAATGCTTGTAGCTTCTTTCTTCCTCATGAGGGACAAAACAGAAGAATACGAAACAGAAGCTGCCTTAAACACAGAAGGTGTCGGAGAGCCGGCAGATACTTTGGAAATAATAACTCCATCAGGAAATATCGAAAATATTATATTTGCATGTGATGCAGGTATGGGTTCAAGTGTTATGGGAGTTTCCGTCATGAAAAACATGCTGAAAAAAGCCATGATCTATAAAAATGTCGAGCATGTATCCGTAGCCGAAATTCCGGAAAAGGCTGACTTAATAGTTACCACGAAATCCCTTGAGGGAAGAGTCAGGGATGTTATAAAAAAATACAATAAGGATATTCCTGTTTTTGCCGTGGATAATCTTATGAATAATGCAGAATATGAAAAAATAATAGAATATTTAAAAACGCTGTCTTAGGTTAATAACTGCTGAAAAATATGCAGTTATACGGAATATACCGATATAAACAGCAGTTTTCAAACCATAGTATTATGAAAAAAGTTATCTGCAAAGGGAGGTAGTATGTGTAAAAGTATAATATGTGAAGAAAATATAGTTTTACAGGCTGAATTTGACAATAAATGGGATGCTATCAGAGCCTGCGGGGAAATATTGGTAAATCAGGGCTATGTCGCCGAAGAATATATTGATGATATGCTGGAGAGGGAAAAAGTAGCTACAGTACACATCGGCAATCATCTGGCAATTCCCCATGGAATTGCCAATTCCGAATGCCACATCTTTCATTCTGGAATTTCATTTATACAAATTCCTGACGGGGTATCTTTTGGCGAAGATACCGCCTATCTTATGATAGGTATTGCAGGAAAAGACGGAACACACATTGATATATTGAGCAACATTGCCCTTGCATGCTCTGAACTGGAAACTATTGAAATATTACGTCACACAAACGATAAAAATCTTATTATTAACACATTTTCAAATATGGATGTTTAGAATATCAGACTGATATAGAGTTTATAAAAAATAGGAGGAATATAAAATGTTAGTAAACATGAGAGAAATTTTGGATATTGCGGAAAAAGAAGGATACGCCGTTCCCTGCATTAATACACCAAATATGGAAACTCTGCGTGCTGTGGTAGATGCAGCAGAAGAACTGAATACACCTGTAATCATAGATCATGCACAGGTTCATGATTCAGTTATTCCTATTGAAAAAATAGGACCGGAAATGGTCAAATATGCCAAACAGGCAAAAGTACCTGTATGTGTACATCTGGATCACGGAGTAGATTTTAACTTTGTTATGAAAGCTATCAGGCTTGGATTTTCTTCTATTATGTATGATTGCAGTGCATTGCCCTTTGAAGAAAATATGAAAAATGTAAAAGATTTTGTCAGAATAGCAAAAGAACTTGATATAACTGTGGAAGCCGAACTCGGCGTTATGGCTTCTTCCGATGAAGATACACACGGAGATGCAGAATCAAGAGTGCTGACAAATGAAGATATAAAAGAGTACTTTACAGATCCTGAGGAAGCAGGAAAATTCGCAAGAGAAACAGGCTGTGATGCTCTGGCTGTCTGCTTTGGTACAATGCACGGTATATATGCCGAACCGCCTGTGCTTGATATCGAAAGAGTAAAAGAAATCCGCGCTGCAATACCGGATGACTGCAGAATAGTTATGCACGGAGCATCAGGAGTAGAATTTGATCAGGTTCAGCGTGCTATTGATGCCGGCTGTTCCAAAATAAACTATTATTCATACATGTCAAAAGCTGCTGTTAAATTTGCAGAAGAAAAAATCAGAGAAACAGAAGGTAAAATTGGATATCACGAATTGCAGGAAGCAGTTTACGGTCTGATGAAAGAACATGCAAAAGAAGTCCTAACAGCATTTAGAAATGGAAAATAGATGGAGGTAATAACAATATGGATATTAAAAAAATGCGCTTTGGTATGCTGAAAGCTAAGGGAGTTACAGAAATAAGGGAGAGAGCCCTTCCTGAAATGGGAGAATTCGATGTGCTTATAAAACAGGAAACCTGCAATATCTGTACTACAGATTACGGTCAGTTTTCAGGTTTAAGGGAACATCAGGGATATCCTATGGCCGGGGGACACGAAGGGTCAGGAATTATTATAGAAAAGGGAAGTAAAGTAAAAGGATACGAAATCGGAGACAGAGTTGCCCTTTTATATGATGCCTGCGGGCGTTGCGACATGTGTAAATCCGGACAGGAAGGACGATGCGCTGACGCTGATATTCTGGATAAATTTTCGGAAGACGGATACAAAGGATTTTTTGGATTCGCTGATTATATGGTAGTACCAAGCAGAAGAATTGCAAAAATAAACAAAGATCTTCCTTCAGCAGAGGCCGGATTTCTTGAACCATTAGCCACAGTAGTAAAAGGAGTAAAGCTGGTCAAGGCAAAACCAAATGAAACTATTGCAGTTATAGGCGCAGGAACTATGGGGCTGTTAAATGCCCTCACATTAAAAGCTTATGGATGTAAAGTTATTCTGACAGAAAGTTTTGATAATAAGCTGGAAAATGCTAAAGCTCTTGGTTTTGATGTTATTGATATAAAAAAAGAGGATCCTGTAGAAGGTGTAATGAGACTTACTAATGGTAAAGGAGTGGATGCAGTAGTTGTTGCAGTGGGTAATTCTGCAGCAAATAATCAGTCTGTAAAAATGCTGAAAGAAGCTTACGGCAGAATCCTCGTTTTTGCTGCAGGATATCCCGAGCCAAATTTTGATATCAGCTCTAATCTTATACATTATAAACGTATGGAAATCATAGGAACTTTTTCGGCAGACTATATAGACTTTATGGATGCTGCCGAACTGTTAAATTCAGGAGCAGTTAAAGTCACTAATCTCCTTGAGTCTAAAACCTTTAAGCTGGATGACTTTAGAGAAGCACTGGAATACGCTTCTATTCCCGGAAAATACAGGGTTACAGTAGAACTATAAATTATAAATTCTATATCATTCAGAATAACTATAAAAATATTTTGAGTAATTTATTAAAACAGACATATTTTATGAGGCTGTCTTAAAAATTTTACTTTAAGACAGTTTTCATAAATATATATTTTCATATATCCTGTCTCATTTTTTGAGTTTGATATTATATATTTATTAATGTTAATTTTTATATATCAAATGTTTCTGTTAAAAGTTTTTTGCATTATTTGAGTAATTATAGTGCAAAATTAGATTTTATATTTTCTTTGTTTTCCGGAATTTTGGGGTAATATACTAATGTAGAAAATATTGTACTCAGCTAAAATAAATTTTTATTAAAATCATTGGGAGAAATTATTATGAAAAATTTAGTAAAAAAGATTATCCGTACTTTACTTGATGTTCATGATTATATGACAGCCGATGAACTTGCAAGAATAGTGAATGTCTCTGTAAGCAGTATTAAACACAATATTAAAGATGTCCGTGAAGAATTAAAAAAATACGATATCGAGCTGCTCAGCATCCCCAGAAAAGGTTTTTGCCTTGATATTGACAACAGCCAAAGGGCTCTGACACTTCAGGAAATAGATAATGCTAATTCTCCTGATTCGTTTTCATTCAGAAAAAATTACATTCTTGATACCCTGTTTCAGTATAACTCCGTTTACACAATTCAGCTTTTCGCAGATGAGTTATATGTCAGCCGCAGTATTATAAGAAAAGACCTGCAGTATATTACGAATATTCTGGAAAGACATGATCTCACGCTAATGAAAAAAAGAAATTATGGAATTGTAATTGAAGGTAATGAATTTAACATCAGACAGGCTATGATCGAGCATAACATAAAAAAATATTCAGTCTCAGATTCTTTTGAATTGCCCGAGGATCTGGACAGACGTTTTGACAGCAAAAAGTACTCCTATTTCAGAAATACTTATGAAAATATTGATATGTCAAAAATACTGACTGCTGTCCAGAAGCTTGAAGAAGAATTGGATATTACATTTTCCGATGACTCTTTCTATCAGCTTTTGGAATATATTATAGTCAGCCTCATAAGAATGAAAAATGAAAAATTTATCACCAGTCAAAAACCTGAAAGTTCCCTTGAGTTAAATGAATCATGTTTTACTGCAGCCCGAAACCTTTTCAACAGTATAGTCAAAGCAGAAACAGCCGGTCTGAAGCTGGAAAGCACCTATCTGGCTGCAAGGCTTATGGTTTACCGCACATGTACCGGCAATATTTTATCCTCAAATAAATATTATAAAAATATAGCAAAAAAATTTATTTCAGGTATAGGAGGTGTTATCGGAGAAACAACTCTCTCCCAGAAAAATCATCTTATAAGAGATATAGCTGCCTTCTACGAAATTATAAAATTCCGGAATGATTATCAGATAATAACCTGGAACGATATACACCATGACATAAAGGAAAGGTTTGCAAGTCTTTACGGCATGTGTCTTGCACAGCTTCATGATATCGAAGATGAGCTTAAAGTTGACTTTACACAGGATGATGTAGCATGGATTGTTCTTCTCCTGCATAACACTATTGTCGAAACTGTAAAATCAAAGGAAGCTGTTCTCATTACCGCCTCTGATAAACAGACTTCCAGATATATGGCCAATAAGCTGATGGAAAAAATTATGGGACTTGATGTAAAAGAGATAAGTCACTATAAAAATTTCAAAATGAAAAAATCACTAAAGCCTCCTCTCATTATTACCACAGTAGCACTTAATATCAATAATTCCGCATTTATAAGCAAAGAGGTCAATGAAGATGATATAGAACTTATACAAAAGAAAATCGGAGAAAAATTTTATGATGAAATTATTTCAAGCAATATTTTTGAAGAAGTGTTTCACAGAGAACTTGTATTATGCGACCTATATGCGAAGGACAAAAAAGATGCCATTTCCAAAATTTGCAATCTGATGATGGATAAAGGCTATGTCAGCAAAGGCTTTGAAGAAAAAGTACTGGAACGTGAAAATAAAACTCCTACTTCTATCGGTTCACAAATAGCAATACCGCATGTTTTCAAAGACTGTGTCAAGAAAACGGCAATTGCAGCAGTAAGATTAAAATATCCCGTTTTATGGTGCGGGGAAGATAAAGTCAAAATTATACTGCTCATGGCACTTGATATAAATTCAAAAAATAAAATGAAAAAATTACTTCAAAAACTCTATACTTTTATTGATAACCCGGAAAAACAGGTACATTTACTTGATGTAGAAAATTCTGAGGAAATGTTTCAGGTTCTATTAAAACAAAGCTGATCTTCCGGCAATTCCGATCCGATTAATCTTAATACTCTCTGCTCCCCAAATATCGGCATTATAGTTTTAATAAAAATATATAGTTTTTAAACATTATTAATTTATACAATTTTCTCAAACGACAGTATCAAAAAAATAATTTATAAAGGAGATAAGAAATATGGCAAAATTAATGGAAATTATGGGTAAATTCCCATTCGAACCTGACAAGAAAAAACCTATGTTAATCAGAAAGCAGGATTACTCTATGGCTCTTTATCCGCCTAATAATGCATTCACCAGCGATAACACATATACTATTGTTACTACAGATACTTTTATGCTGGGAATATATGAATTAGGACCAGGCGGGGCATTTGATCCGCTTGATATTCACCCAGGTGATGAAACTTACTATATTCTTCAGGGTCCTATTGTCCAAAGAAGCGGAAATGGTCAGTTCGCATACCTTGAAACTGGTGACGGACTTTACATGCCTGAAGAAGCATGGCATAAAGCTCATAATTTTTCTGACAAAACAGCAAGAGTTCTTTATTTTATTACTCCTAAAGCATGGGGTGAAAATATTCCGCCTGCTGTTATCCCTACTGATTCAGAAACTAAATTTTATAAAGGACCTAATAATGATAATCTTCCTGATATGAGAGGAATCATAAAGGATTTTGCAAGACAGGGATGTACTGATGATATAGGAACATGGCCTGTAAACGGACCGGAAGCAAGAAAAGCTCCTCAGGCAGTATATGCTGTAAGAGACGGAGATAAACTTAATAACGTTCACGGCACTGCACATCCTATGCTGATGAGATTCATATCAAGCAATGATTATGGTCACATGGGTGAATTTATACTTCCTGCCGGCGGATACGGACCGCGTTGCTCAGATCCTGATACACACAAAGGAGATGCTGCATTATATTGTGTTGACGGACCGGTAACTGTTAATCTTGTGGATATGGAGGAATCTTTTCAGATAGAGCCCGAAGATACTTTCTTTATTCCTGCCGGAATCAAGTATCAGCTGGTAAACTTTCAGAATCATCCTGTAAAATTAGTCTTTGCCATAACTGATTTATGATCTTCTTTACGCTTTAGTTAAATTTATTCAAATGTGAGGTGTTTTTATGTATTTTAAATTTGGTGTAGACAGTTTTATATGGGCAGAAAAATTTAGTGAAAAGGATCTATGGATTATTCCCAAAGCAAAAGAACTTGGTTTTGAAGTTATTGATTTTGCTATAGCAGACCCATTTTCTTTTCCTGTTAAAGCTGTAAAAGAAAAGCTGGAAGAAGTTGGAATTGACTGTGTATGTACTACTACTCTTACTGCTGAAACAAATCCGATTTCGCCCGATCCGGAAGTAAGAAAAAATGCAGCAGAAGCTATGAAAAAATGTGTTGATATATGTGAAGAACTGGAATCTCCTATTTTGGGCGGGGTTAATTATGCAGCATGGGGTTATCTCACAAAAAGGCCGCGAACAGAAGAAGAATGGAATTGGGCTGTAGCTAACATGAAAGAAGTGTGTAAATATGCCAAGGAAAAAGGAAATGTCATTATCTGTGTAGAATGTGTAAACAGATTTGAAACCCATTTTCTGAATATTGCAGAAGACGCAGTTAAATTCTGTAAAGATGTAGGTTATGATAATATAAAAGTTCACTTAGACTGTTTCCATATGATAAGGGAAGAAAAAAACTTTACCGAAGCAGTTAAAACATGCGGAAAAGAATATCTGGGATATATTCATGTAAATGAGAATGACAGAGGTATTCCCGGAACAGGGCTTGTTCCGTTCAAAGAATTCTTTCTTGCTGTTAAAAATATAGGCTATGAAGGTCCTCTTGTAATAGAATCATTTGATCCAAGCTTTGAAGAACTGAGCGGCAACTGTGCTATATGGAGAAAATTTGCCGATACAGGCGAGGAACTTGCTGTCAAAGGACTTAAAAATCTGAAAGAAATAGCCGAAACTATTTAATCATAAGAAGGAGATTAATATGAATATCGCATTAGGCTGTGATGAGGCCGGCTTTGATCTAAAACAGATCATAGCTGCTAAATTAAAAGAGCTGGGGCATAGTATAGAAGACTATGGCTGTTATGATAAAAATCCTGTTTTATATCCTGATATCGGAAGAAAAGTGGCAGAAGCAATAGCCGGCGGAAAACATGAAAGAGGAGTTTTAATTTGCGGTACAGGTATAGGCATGTGTATTACTGCCAATAAAATTCCAGGTGTCAGTGCAGCTGTTTGTCATGACAGTTTTTCGGCAGTCCGTTCAAGATGTTCCAATAATGCACAAATTATGTGTATGGGTGCAAGAGTAATAGGAAATGAACTGGCAAAACAGCTTTTAGAAATCTGGCTTTCAAATGATTTTTCAGGCGGAGGCAGTACAGATAAAGTAGAAATGATTAATGAAATAGAAAAAATTTACCGCCGTTGATTTTTTTAGAAAGGGGTATTATGACAAGAATAGTTAATAATCCGGATTTCGTGGTAGAAGATATGTTAAAAGGATTTATAAAAGCAAATAAACATCTTGTAACAGCCACTGAAAATTCGAGAGTAATAAAATATATAAATGCACCTGTAGAAGGAAAAGTAGGAATTGTTACAGGCGGTGGTTCAGGACATAAACCTGCGTTTATCGGTTATATAGGAAAAAATATGTGTGATGCTGTTGCTGTAGGCGAGATTTTCTCTTCTCCTACTGCAAATGCTTTTCTTGATGCAATATCTGCTGCTTCTTCCGGTAAAGGTGTTGCCTGTCTTTATGGAAATTATGCAGGCGACAATATGAATGTAAATATGGCAATAAGAAAAGCCAAAGCACTCGGGATAGAAGTAAAAACCGTAGTTGCCAATGACGACTGTGCTTCCGCAGGAAAAAGTGAAAGAGAAAAAAGAAGAGGTGTGGCAGGAGAAGTCTTGATGTGGAAAATAGGCGGTGCCAAAGCTTCACAGGGTTCAGATCTTGAGGAAGTAATTAGAGCAGCTCAAAAAGCTATTGATAATACAAGATCAGTGGGAATAGGTACTGCTCCATGCACTATCCCTGCCGTAGGACATCCGAACTTCACTATAGAAGCAGGAATGATGGAAGTCGGAATAGGACATCACGGTGAACCCGGTATAGCTGTAGAGCCATTAAAAACAGCTGATGAAATAGCCAAAAAAATAACTGATATTATTCTTCCTGATCTGCCTTTTAATTCCGGTGACGAAGTTGCGGTTCTTCTTTCAGGACTTGGTGCTACGCCTGTTATGGAACAATATATAGTTTATAATAAAGTAGACAGTATTCTTAGAGAAAAAGGCATAAACATATATAAAGCATATGTAGGCAATTATTTTACATCACTTGAAATGATGGGTATAACTCTTACTGTTATGAAACTGGATGACGAGTTAAAAGAACTAATTGATATACCTGTAGAATCAGTAGGATTAACACAGTTTGGGAAATGAGGTAATTTTATGATATTTAAAAACAGTACTTCTGGAGTAATTGTAGATAATCTTATCACTGCTATACAGAATAACAGAGATTATCTAAGTGAAATAGACGGAAAAATCGGTGATGGTGACCATGGAATTAATATGAATAAGGGATTCACTATGTGCCGTGAAAAGCTCACAGGAAAAACCTATTCTTTTTCCGAAGGATTAAAGGTATTAAGTGAAACTCTTATGGATGATATTGGAGGTTCAATGGGTCCTTTATATGGAGTTTTCTTTGAAGAAATATCACTTTCAATAAATAAAGAAAATATTTCTGCTGAAATTTTTGCAGAAGTACTTAATAATTCTATTAAAGCAATAAAAGATATAGGAAATGCCAAACCCGGCGATAAAACTTTGCTTGACACTTTGGTACCTGCATACGAAGCTTTTGAAAATGCTCATATAAAAGGAAATAATTTTTATGACTCATTAAATGAAATGAAAGATGCTGCCTATAAAGGCTGGCAGTCTACAGAAGATATGGTTGCCAAAATAGGACGAGCTTCAAGACTTGGTGAAAGATCAAAAGGTGTTTTAGATGCAGGAGCTACAAGTTGTTATCTGATTATTGAATCTATGGCTGATACGATTCAAAAAATACTTTCAGAAACTTAAACAGCTCAAATAAAGTCCCATTTTCTAAATTTATATATAAAGTGTGACCGGCTGAAGATATATCAGCCGGTCTTTTATTATTCTGTTAAAATATAATTTTTTGAACTAATTCAACAATAAAAACTGAAAAACATGCGCAAAGAGAAACCCTAAATAAATTATTACCCCTGTAAGCCAGTATAAGAGCTGTTAAAAATCCGGCAAGAGCCGACCATCTATTTCCTGTTGCGTACAGTATACCCGGAAAAATCATAACAGCAAGAGTAACATAAGGTACATAGTATAAAAATGACTTAATATAAATATTTTTTATCTCTCTGTTAAAAAGCAGTAATGGAAGCAGACGTATTAAATAAGTAACCCCAGACATTACTAATATGTAAATATAAACATTACCCCTCATATTCCTCCTCCTTCAGCGGAAAAATTACAGTTGCAGCTCCAGCTATCAGGACAGTAAGAATAATAATCTTAAATCCTGGTGATATTACTGATAAAATCCGGATTTTCGAAAAAATAAGGCTTGAAATCATAGATAATGTAATAAGACCGGCTAATATTCTGTTTCCTCTAGCAGGCGGTATAATAACTGCTATAAACATAGCATAAAGTGCCACACTTAAAGTACTTATAATTCCCAATGGCAGAATATCACCTGAAATAACTCCTAAAAATGTTCCCAAAATCCACCCGGGCATTGCTACACTCATTGCACCATATATATAAAAAGGATTTAATTTTCCATCATTGCATACTGATATTCCAAAAATTTCATCAGTAATCCCAAAAGCCATAATAAACTTATGTATTAATGGAGTTTTCTCTTTAAGCTTTTGCGATAAGGCACATGACATCAGACAGTAACGTAAATTAATTATAAGCTGCGTTACAGCCATTTCAAAATATAAAGCTGACACTCCTATCAGACCTATTGCAGAAAACTGTCCTGCTGATGTATAATTTGTCGCCGACATTAGTGAAGACTGAAAAGCTGTCAATCCAGTATTTCTTGCTGCGATTCCGAATGTAAAAGATACTGCCAGATATCCCAGACATATTGGAACCCCGTCTTTGACCCCCTGCTTCCAGTATGTAATATTTTTCCCCATATCATTACCTTTCATAATAATCTCAAATCAACATTTATATTTTATCATCTTTAAGTACATTAGTAAATTATATATCTTATTATTTCATATTTTAAATCAATCAGAATAATCCAATAAAAAATGAGCAGAAATTTACAATATAACTTCATTCTGCTCATAATGAAATATGTTTCCAAGAATAAAATATCAGACATTACTAAAATTTTTACTTAAAATGATATTTTCTATTCTATCTTCCTATCTTAATAATATTTTCTACTAAAATTTTACATCTTCCACAGTCTATCCCTGCACCAGTTGCCTGTCCTACTTCGTCAACTGTTGCTGCTCCAAGTTTCACAGCATTTATTACAGCTTCCAGTGATACATTTTTACACCCGCACACAGAGCTGAGTATTTGATCTAATTCACTTTTACAGCTATCACATTCAAGGCAGACACTCGCAGTTTCCTGCATCTCTTCCTTTGTCCTTGCTCCCTGAGACATTGCTTTACGTACAGTTATTTAATCTACATTGTTCTTTTCACAAACTATTCTATTACCAGCCAAAATTCTTCTCCTTTTCATTCCAATTTTATATATTATATTTTATCATTTTTCCACTCTATGTCAAATAAAATCTAATTTAAAATAAAATATTTTCCATTGTAGTATATTTCCTAATATTATATATATCATATTATATTCAAAATGTAATATTCTAATATACAGTGCATTTTTAATAATATATACAATTTTATTAAATTGAGCCATACAAATTTATAAAAATTACAATTATTCTGTTTTTCACTATTTATAATCATCAAAAATTAATTAACAAAGATAATTCTAAGTTTATTATAAGTTTTTTCTAAGTAAAAAATTGTATGATAAATATGCTAGAGAAGATAATAATAATTTTTTATTTAAAATCAGGTTTGGTAGGCCTGATTTTTTTATACAATTGTATCTAAAAATATAGTTTTTCTATTTTTATTATCTGTCTTTTCTTTAATATAGTTCATAATTTTTCACAGACATACCTTCCTTTTCCTTTCTGCAATTAATTTTATAGTACCACTCTCGCTAAAACTTTTAATCCCTATAGCTTTTTTAGTTTATAATCACTCTTTCTATAATTATATTACTCTATCAATAAACGGACTAAAAACAATCAACATAAAATGAAAGCCTTAATTGAATCAGATTTTTGAATATATTAAATTTTTATCTTATCGAATACCCATCGTTACCTTTATTTTCATTATATTCTTCCACAAATTCTTCATCCAGCTCACATTCAATTTTAGAGGGTTAGTACTTTTTTTCGCTGCAAACCGCTCTTATATCACTCCTGAGTGCTTCAACATGGCATACATACATCATCTAATTTTTTTACCTCTTTAACATTGTTACCCTAAATATCTATAATTACTTCGTATAAGTAAAATTCCTTTTATATTGTTTTCTTTTAAAACATGATACTATTGAATTTTCACTTATGCAATTTTTTTACTTTTTTCACCACACTTATAATACCATAATAACCATTATCCAATTTTCATAATTCAAAAAACTTTACAAAAAAACAGGCTTTTCAGCCTGTTTTATATAATTATAATTAGTTTCTGTCTAATGATATGTTTAATCCTGCTCTTAACTTAGTATCTCCATATCCTGAATAAGTGTCATCACTTTCAGCATATTCTCCTCTTTGTTGGTCAATTGCATCCCATTTAACATAAGGCATTACACCAATTTTTCCGATTGAAGTATCGAATGTGTGCTTAAATGAAGCTTTTGGACTTACATAGAAACCATTTACATACCATCCGTTACCTGTTTGCATTTCATATTCATTTTCGATATCTAACCCGATACCAAATCCGTAGAATCTAGGTGAGTCATATGAAATTACACCATCATAATCTAAGTATACTGTATTTCTACCATCTGAAGATGTATCTTTTGTATTAGTAGCATCTCTTAAATGGTTTTTAAGATCTAAATTATAAGAAACTGTTCCGTATCTTCCTTCTAAGATAGTTCCATTGAAGTTAAAATCAAAGTTTCCTCCGATACCTTCTGTACCAGCATCTTTATAGTGTCTAGCATATACTTTTTCTTCTATACCAGTTAATCCTAAATTTTTCTGACTGTTTACATCATTGTAGTATACGAACTGAGCTGAGAAAGTCCCCTCTTGTCCTAATAATTTAAATCCTACAGTTGGTCCAAAGTAAAGTTCATTACCATGTCCTTGATCAGTATATCCTTCATATTTCCATCCTAATTTCACGTCTCCAACAAATGGACCTTTTGAGAAATCTTTTGAGAAATATACATCGTTATCCCAACCATTACCTTGATGGCTACCTTTGCTATTATAAAAATCTTTCTTTAAAAAGTCAAAGTTAAAGCTTAATCCTTGCCACTCATCATCCATAGTTAATTTACCAGATAACTCGTTTCTCATTTCTTGACCAGTCATGTGAGTTCTATTTCTTAATCCTCCATGTAAAGCTCTCCAGTGAGAGTCAAGGTTCAAATTAGTAAAATCGTCAGCGACAGATACACCCGATATAACTGTCATTAAAGCTAATAACCCGAATAATTTTTTCATTTAATTTACCTCCACAATATTTTAAATTTTATATCACTTATTTATACCACATAATTCCTCATATGTAAATACTTTTATGTAAATTTATACAGTTCACTACTTAGTTATAGTAGCAACTACACCAGAAGCAACTGTTCTTCCGCCTTCTCTGATGGCGAATCTTAATCCTTCTTCCATTGCTATTGGGTGGATTAA
>RCMY010000977.1_pt1 | contig 33107 bp, 34 predicted proteins | sample 2041341 | NCBI WGS metagenome assembly RCMY01 (sample SAMN09708234, study PRJNA481090) | Marine sediment metagenome, whole genome shotgun sequencing project. | reverse complement strand
AGCCATGAGACCTTTATGGCGATGCATACAAGCGATGATCAGGCCGAGCTGCGAAAGCGCGTCCAGCCCCTGCTTGATGGAAACCCGCAACCTGTTTTCTATGAGGCAGTCATCATGTGACATCCTCACTGAAAAAAGATCGCTTCGTAATTCGCTGCTCCGGCCGAACGGCCAAAGCCTTGAACGCCAAATGATGCGTATCCTAGGGCATCCGCCTCTCAACGCCATCAGGCTGATCATGCCAAAATTCACGGTCGCCATATCAGAGGCCGTCCCGTCGGCTGGGCCAGCGATCTTGAACATTAATTCTGTCAGAATCCATATCTCAAGATGCCGACCATTCGGCGAAAGCTGACGGTCACTCTACAACTCCGCGGGCTGTCTTGACCTCGGCCTCAGTCACCGCCCTGCCGTATTGCCCTAAGCGCCGCGCACGAAGGTCAGGAGGGCGGAAACTTCGGCGTCCAAGAGGCGACCGCCAAAAGCAGGCATACACAGCGGCGAAGGCCGAATGGCGGCCGATGGCATCGCGGCCCCATTCAGCACCACCTCGAGCAGGCCACCTGACCCACTGGTGAACCAAGCACGGCGGCAAGAATGGCTGCGGAAAGAAAGGATGTACGCATTGTTAGATTCCCTTGTGTTGATGCCTGTCGGCAGGATGTGTAGTTTCGATCCGGTCAACTTTGCTGGGTTTGTTTTTCAAAACCCGTCGCTGTTCCGATAAGGCATGAATGACACCCGTTCCTGTCGTGAGCATTCTCTGAAGCTTACGTTTTCGTCATATTTGGGCATACTCGCTCAGCCGTCCAATTTTGGATTGACTCTATTCTGGTCAATGGTGGTCTTGCTGCCGTAGGATCAGCCAAGCCATCGTAAACTCTCGTTAAACACAGCCACAGCGAAAGACGGGCACCGTGAAGATACTTCTGGCAGAAGATGACAAACAGGTCGCGGCCTTCATCGTGAACGGCTTGACCGAGGCGGGGCACAGCGTTGACCATGTGACCGACGGGCGCGATGCGCTAAGCTATTGCCTGTATAACACCTGCGATCTAGCAATCTTTGACCGGATGATGCCGGGAATGGACGGGCTGTCGGTGGTCAAGGCCTTGCGGGCGGCATCGAATAACCTACCGGTGATCTTTCTGACGGCATTGGGCGATGTGGATGACCGGGTTGCGGGGCTTGCTGCCGGTGCGGATGACTACTTGGCCAAGCCGTTTCATATGTCGGAATTGCAGGCGCGCATTGACGCGCTGACCCGCCGTCGCACTGGCAGCGCCGAGGTGACGGTATTGGAGGTTCACGATCTACGCCTCGATTTGCTGGGGCGCATTGCGGCGCGGCAGGGCAAGGCGATTGAACTGCAATCGAAAGAGTTCGCGCTGTTGGAGATTTTGATGCGCAATGCGGGCCGTGTGGTGACGCGGACAATGCTGCTGGAACAGGTTTGGGATTTCAACTTTGAGCCGAACACCACCGTTGTTGAAACCCATATCAGCCGATTGCGCGCCAAAATCGACAAACCGTTTAAGGTGCAGTTGATCCACACAATGCGAAACGCGGGGTACATCATGCATGGACCACGCTAGTATTTTTTCGGGTGCCGCATTCCGCACGGCGGTTCATGCGGCACTTGCTGTTATGGCGACCCTTATCGCCACAGCCCTTATGGCGTTTTTGTTCGTTCAGCAAACGCTAGAGCAGGAAATACAGCGTGAAATCCTGACCGAACAAGTGATGCTGCGCGAAATTTATGACAAGGGTGGCGAGGCGGCCTTGCTGCGTACCATCGCTGAAATCAACAATCCGGTGTCCCTGTCACGCCGCGCGATCGGGGCTTTTGGGCCGGACGGGTTGAAGTTGGCGGGAAATATCGCCCAAGCCCCCGGCCAACACAGTTTTGCGCGAACTGCATTGAGGATTGCAGGCAAGGGCGACGCGGCCTTGCCATATTATGTCTATACGACCCTGTTCGACCAAATCGTTCTTGTCATCGGTCATGATCTGTCAGCCGTGACCGCGACGGAAAGACGTCTTGTTCTGGCGCTGATCGGGTCGGGCTTGGCTGCGGGGCTGGTGATTTTGCTGATCGGCTATGCCTCCAGCCGCAAAAGCCTGCGCAAGTTGAACAGCCTTGAGGCCACGTTGAACGAGGTTTCGCAGGGCGACACGGCCATTCGCGTGCCTGTTACGGGTGAAAACGATCAGATTGACCGGATTGCCCTGCGCATCAATACCCATCTGGACCGGCTGTCGAGTTTGATGGTCACCACAAAATCCACCGCCATTGCCATCGCGCATGACCTGAAAACACCACTGTCGCGGGCGCAGTTAGCACTGCAATCTGCCGTTGCCCTGATCGACAAAGGCCAAGACCCGACGGCAGCGGTTGACAGCATCGACGCAGAGCTGACGCGCCTGAACCGGATTTTCGATGCCATCCTCCGCATTTCGCGGATTGAATCGTCAACCAAACGGGCAGAGTTCAAGGTGTTTGATCTGTGGCCTGTGATTGGGGATTTGGCAGAAACCTTTGCGCCGATGGCCGAAGAATGTGGGCAAACCCTGAGTCTGCTACCCCAGCCCAGCCCAGAGGCCCGCGTTTTGGGCGATGAGCGCATGATCCGCCAGATGATCGTCAATCTGATACAAAATGCCATTAGCCACGGCACGCCGGGCAACGCAATCGCCATTGGCTTTTCCAATAATAATGGCGCAATCACGCTGCGGATTGCAGACACAGGGCCGGGTATCCCCCAAGCCGAGCATGCACGGGTGTTTGAACCATTCTACCGGCTTGATAGCAGCCGCTCAAGCGATGGCAGCGGCCTTGGTCTTGCGCTGGTCAAAGCGATTGCTGAACGGCACAGCATCAAAATCACCCTTGGCGATAACGCGCCGGGGCTGACAGTGGATTTGCATTTCCCCGTGCCCGCCCCAAACTTGTCAAAAAGTTAAACTTCCCAAAAAGCGCCGGACAAGATTGCAGCCGATTATCTGCCTATCGGAACGCATCTTGAAAGGATGATGACCATGAAACGCTCTAACAAAATGATTGTGGCAGCCGTGGCGGGCTTGATGGCAACAAGCACGCTTGGCAGCGTCGCAGCGTTTGCCGCCACCGATACCACTGCGCCGGCAACCGCCTATGCCACGCAAAAAGAACTGTTGAAGACCGCTGATGCAGCGCTGGCAACCTTAACCAATGTTCGCGCCGCCCGCATGGCCTTGTTCGACAACCAGATTGACGTGGCCAAAGCAAAGATCGCCGAGGCAACAGCCGCCCTGACCCAAGGCGAAACCGACCTTCGGGCGCTGCGCGTGGCAGACACTGAAAAATCTGGTGCAAAGCCCGAATATCTGCCGTTTGATATGTCGATGGCGCTGACCGACACGTTCAAAGGGACGACCGAGAATAAAGCGGCGCTTGAAAAAGCCGAAGGTCTGATGAGTTCGGGCAGCAAGGATGAGGCCATCGAGGTGCTGCGGGTAGCTGCCGTTGACCTGAACATCTCAGCCGCGTTGCTGCCAGAGGCGTCGAGTATGGAAAGCCTGAAAAAAGCCTCGGCGTTAATCGACGCCAAGACCTATTTCGACGCGAACCTTACGCTGAAATCCATTGAGGAGTCGGTGATCGTGCGGTCCTTTGGCATTGATGCGATCCCTGAACAGGGCAACGTCGAATAGCCCGAACCTGCCCCGACCGGCCCTGCCACGGCCCTTAAGAACAGGCCGTGGCGCCTGCCGCGCGGTACTAGCCGCCTGCCCCAAAAGTCCCTTTTTTCCCATGAGGACGCGATGAATATTCAATCCAATCCGCCCACCGATGCCGCAAACCAAGTGGTTGAGCAATTGCGCGCCCAACTGAACGCCAGCATCGTTGGCCAAACAGCCTTTGTGGACCGCCTGCTTTTGGCACTGTTTGCCGATGGTCATATCTTGGTCGAAGGTGCGCCGGGATTGGCCAAGACCAAGGCGATATCAACCCTGTCCCATGCCATTGACTGCGATGAAAAGCGCATTCAATTCACCCCCGATCTGCTGCCGGGCGACCTGACCGGGACCGAAGTTTACCGCCCCGAACATGGCACATTCACCTTTCAGCCCGGCCCGCTTTTTCACAGCCTGATTCTGGCGGATGAGATAAACCGCGCCCCCGCCAAAGTGCAATCGGCGCTGCTTGAGGCGATGGCCGAACGCCAGATCACGGTGGGTGGCACAACCTATCCTCTGCCCCGCCTGTTCATGGTCATGGCAACCCAGAACCCGATTGAACAAGAAGGCACCTACCCCTTGCCCGAGGCGCAGCTGGACCGCTTTATCATGCACTTGCGCATCGGCTACCCCGACCCTTCAGCGGAACGTCTGATCCTGCAGATTGTGCGGGGTGAGGCGCTTGGCACCCAAAAACCCACGCACCCTATTGTGACCGAAGCGATGGTTATGGCCGCGCGGCAAGAGGCATTGGGTATCCATGTCTCGGAGCCGTTGGAAGAGTATATGTTGCAACTGATCTTTGCGACGCGCGGCCAAACGCGTTTTGGCGCAAGCCTTACCGGCAAAATCGCTTACGGTGCCAGCCCGCGCGGCACCATCGCACTGGACCGCTGCACACGGGTTCATGCTTGGATGCGGGGGGCGGAATTTGCCACGCCAATGGATGTGCAGGCCGTGGTGCATGACGTTCTGCGCCACCGCCTTATCCTGACGTTTGAGGCCGAAGCCGATGGCGTTACCAAAGACAGCCTGATCGACGAATTGCTGACGCTGGTTCCGGTTAGCTGAAAGGTGCCGCGATGTCTGATGTTCAAACCTATGCCCAGGGGGCTGAGATAAGCCCTGCCGAGTTGATCCGCGCAAGGCCACACCGTGCCATTAGTGGTTTTGCCCCCGGTGGCCGCGTCAGCACCCATATGTGGGGGGCCAATCGGTCGATCTTTCATGGGCGCGGCATGGAATATGCCGAGTCCCGCGCCTATCAGCCCGGCGATGACCTGCGCAGCATTGACTGGCGTTTGACCGCGCGCAGCAGCGAAGTGCATACCAAACTGTTCCATGAGGAACGTGAACGCCCGGTATATCTGTTGTTGGATTTGCGGGCGATGATGCAGTTTGGCACAAAGGTGCGGTTCAAATCCCACTTGGCGGCCGAGATTGCGGCGATGCTGGCATGGGTCGGCCTTGATGGCGGCGACAGGGTCGGCGGGTTCATCCTGACGCGGCAAGGCTTGCTGGAGTTCCCGGCCGCCAGAACGCGCACTGCGATGCTGGTGTTTTTGCACGCGGTCAGTGAGGCCACGCGGCTGGACCAACCCACTGGGGCCGAGGTGCCGCTTGCTGCCGCGTTACGCAAGTTGCGACATCTTTGCCGCCCCGGCTCATTAGCCTTTATCATCAGTGATTTCAACGATCATGGCCCCGAGCAGGAGCGAGAACTGCGGCGGCTGACGCATCGGGCGCATGTGACCATGATTCATGTCCATGATCCGTTGGACTCACGCCTGCCGCCGCAAGGCGGGCGGCTAAGTGATGGTGCGGCAGTGTTGGCGATCGGGCAAATGAACCGCACCGATTTGAACGCCCATGCCCAAGCCTTTGCCAACAGGCAGGCAGCGCTGCAAACGATAGCGCGCAAAACGGGCATGGCTTGGCACAGCATTGCGACATCGGGCGATCCCAAGGCGCTGTTGCATCCGCAGCGCCCCCCGCAGAGGAGCGCCGCATGACCCCGCTTTCGCCGGAAATACAGGCCGAACTGGCCAAACTGCACGATATTCACCTGCCCGACCCTATCGGCTGGTGGCCGCTGGCGCTTGGTTGGTGGCTGTTGTTGGGGCTGTTGTCTTTGGGTGCGTTGGCAGCACTGGCATTTGAATACCGCCGCCGCAGAACGGTACGCTATGCCGCGTTGCGTGAACTTGCCGGTATGAAAGCGCGCCTTGCGGATGGGCCTATGGTGCAGGACGTGACAACCGATCTTGCGGTTTTGTTGCGGCGCATCGTGCTTTGTGGCCCTGAGGCGCAGAAATTCGCCGCCATCAGCGGGCCCGATTGGGTGGCTAGGTTGGGCAAGGGGCCGGGCGGATTGTCAGCGCCAATCGCGACCCTTATTGCCAACGCGCCCTATGCGCCAACCCATAGCGGTGCAGCGGTACAAGACCTGCAAAAAGCCATGGCTGAGGCCGAGATCTGGATCAGGAGGCACGCATGATTACCTTTCTTTGGCCACTGGCCTTTCTGGCGCTGCCGCTGCCAATCTTGGCGCGTTATCTGCAAAAACCAATGCCGCAATCGGCGAATGGGGCATTGCGGGTGCCGTTCTTTGCAACATTGCAATCGCGCGGAACGGCCCACGGGCAGCGCCGGGGGTGGTGGCGTATGGCGGCGATGATTGCAATTTGGATTTTGCTTGTCACCGCATTGGCACGTCCTGCGATGGTTGGCACGCCGCTGCCATTGCCGGCTGAGGGCCGCGATATCATGCTGGCGATTGACCTATCGGGCAGCATGGGCCGCGAAGATTTCGCCATAGGCGGGCAAACCAGCACACGGTTGGGCGTGGTGAAACAAACCGCCAATGATTTCATTGAACGCCGTGCGGGGGACCGGATCGGGCTGGTTCTGTTTTCAGATCGTGCCTATCTGCAAGCCCCGCTGACATTTGACCGCGATGTGGTGCGCAGCCTTTTGGACCAAGCACAAGTGGGGTTGACAGGCCAGCAAACCGCCATCGGCGATGCCATCGCCATTGCGGTCAAACGGCTAAAGGACCGCCCGGCAAGCGAGCGCGTGTTGGTTTTGCTGACCGATGGGGCCAGCAATGCCGGGGTAATGACACCGCTGGCCGCCGCCGATCTGGCAAAAACCCTTGGGGTAAAGATTTACACAATCGGGGTTGGTGCGGACCGAATGGTGGTGAATACCGGTTTCGGCCAACAAGTGGTGAACCCGTCCGAAGACCTTGATGAAGCGACACTGACCCAGATTGCCACACGCACCGGCGGGCTTTATTTCCGCGCAACCGATCTGGGTGGTTTGGCCGATATCTACCGTGAAATTGACCGGATGGAGCCTATAGCCGCCGACCCGTTGTTTCTGCGCCCCACGGTTGCGCTGTTTTATTGGCCGCTGGGGGCCGCCCTTGCCCTGATCGCGCTGTTTGCGCTGCTCCATTTGAGGTTGGCGGGCATTTTGCGCCGCACCCAAACCCATGAGGTTACGCCATGATCCCCGCTGCCTTTCATTTTCTGCGCCCCGAATGGCTGTTGGCGCTGTTCCCCGCCGCCGCAATTTTGGCCTTGGCCGTGCGTCGCATGGGGCGGGCCGGGTCGGCGGATTGGGCAAAGCTGATCGATGCGCATTTGCTGCGGCATCTGTCCGTTGCGGGGGCGGCACAGCGCGGGTCAAAAGGATGGCTGGCCGCACTCGCCGTCGCATTGGTTGCCTGCGTTCTGGCAATGGCGGGGCCAACTTGGGAAAAACGGCCAACCCCGGTTTATGGTGGGGCGGAGCCGCGCGTGATTGTCCTTAGTCTTGCGCAATCCATGAATGGCACCGATCTGGTGCCAAGCCGGCTTGCCCGCGCGGGCCATAAACTGCGCGACATGCTGGACCATGTGAAAGGCAGTGATGTTGCGCTGATAATCTATGCCGACCGGCCCTTTATCGCCGCCCCGCTGACCGCCGATGTTGAGGTGATCCACCAGATGCTGCCGGACCTGTCGACCAGCCTGATGCCCGTGCTTGGCAACCGTCTGGACCTTGCCATAAACGAGGCGCAAGGGCTTTTGGCGCGTGCGGGTGCTGCCAAAGGTCGTATCGTTGTGATCGCAGATGACGCGGGCCAAGACCCTGCGGCCAGCCTGACAGCGGCGCAGGCGGTCAAAAGCGCGGGATATCAACTGGCCATTCTAGGCGTTGGTACGGCCAAGGGCGCAGACCTGCAAACCGCCGATGGCCGCGCGATTACAACTCAGGACGGACAGGCCATGACCGCCCGGCTGGATGTGGCTGGGCTGACTGCATTGGCACAGGCGGGCGGCGGAGCATTTTCTGAAATCACACCCGATGGCAGCGATATTGCGGCGCTATTGCCTGCAACGACGAGCGACCGGACCGCACTAGGCAAAGCCTCTGACATGATGACAGATAGCTGGAGCGATATGGGTTATATCCTGCTCATACTCCCGATTCTGCTGGCCCCTTTTGCGTTTCGCCGTGGGCTTTTGTTCGCGCTGCCGTTGATGTTTTTCAGCTTTGGCCTAAGCCCGAACACTGCCCGCGCAGGGGGCATCTTTGATCTGTTGCAAACACCAGACCAGCAAGGCCAAAGCGCCTTTGACAGCGGCGATTTCGCAGGGGCCGCGACCCATTTCACCAACCCAACCCACAAAGCCGCTGCGCTTTACCGCGCTGAGGAATTTGATGCGGCGGCTCAGGTCTATGCGTCATTGCCCGCCCAAACATCTGCGAAAACGGAAAGCTACAATCTGGCCAACGCCTTGGCTAAATCTGGCAAGTTTGAGGATGCTTTGGCCGGTTATGACGAGGTTTTGGCGAAGGCTCCCAATGATGTCGATGCCAGGTTCAACCGTGATTTGGTCGCAAAGCTGTTGGAACAGCAGAAACAAGACCAAAAACAGCAAGACAGCAGCCAAAAACCAAACCAGTCGCAGGCCCAGGATAATAAAGACCAATCTGACCAAACGGATGCAGCGCAACAATCGCAGCAGCCACAGGACGGGGGCGGCAAGCCTGATGGGCAAGATGCAGATCAAGCCCCCCAACCCGCCGATGCATCAGACGCCAAAAGCACTGAGACGGGCCAATCCAAACCGGCCCCTAGCGCACAACAAAACGCAGGCCAGCCAACGGGCGACGACAGCGAGCCGTCAGCATCTGACAGGCCGGGGGCCGATGCGCAGCAGCCCTTAGCAGGTGAAAAAGCAGCGGCACAGCAAGAAGGTGCCGAACCTGCTGAACCGCAAGCCACGGCGCAAGATGATAAAACCCCAGCAGGCCAAAATGGCGACCTGAAATCCATGATGGATAAGGTGTTGGACGCAAACGGCAATCAAACGGCCAAGGAAGCTGGCACCGCAGGGCAAACGGCTGGCCCTGCGCTGGAACAGGCGGCTGAGCAGCAATTGCGCGCCGTGCCAGACGACCCATCCGGCCTGTTGCGCGCCCGCATCCGGCAATATTACGCCCGCTTGTCTGCAGCAGGCCAGTAAGGAAAAAACCATGACCCGCCGCATCTTCCCCTGCCTAGCCGTTCTCGCCTTGATTGCAACAGCAACCACCAGCCTTGCAGACGGGCTGACCGCCCACATCAGCACCGATAAAGTCGCGCTTGGCGATAGCGTCCAACTGACGCTAAGCGCCGATCCCGCCAAACTGACCGCCGCGCCGGATATTTCGGCGCTGAACGCCGATTTCGACATACTCGGCACATCAAGTTCAACCCAGACCCGGATTATCAATGGCACGCGGTCAGCGACCGTGGCGTGGCAAATCACGCTCGCACCGCGCAGCAAGGGTCATCTGACCATCCCGGTCTTGACAGCAGGACAGGCCAGCAGTGACGCCATAAGCCTTGATGTCGTTGATGCAACCAAACTGCCTGCAGGCCAGCAAAGGCAAAGCAGCACCACGATCACCGCGACACTTGAGCCGGGCAACCATTACGTCCAACAAGAAACCCCGCTTACCTTGCGCATCACCGCTGGCCCCGGCTTTAGGGACGCCGCGATTGAGGCCCCTGCGAGTGCAGACTATATCCTGACACCGCGCGGCGACGACCGGGTTAGCCAGCAATCGATGAATGGGCAGCCCCGAACGGTGATTGAACGCGACTACCTTTTGCGCCCGCAAAAAGCCGGTTCATTGACCATCGCACCGTTCACATTGACGGCGCGTGAGGATGACTCCTTTGCAACCTCCCGTGTGGCGCAAAGCCCGTTTGACCGCTTTTTCGGCCAATCCCCGTTTGGCGGCGGCGGCTCGCCCTTTGACCAAATGCTCAACCCCGGCAAGCAGATTGTGGTTCGAACGGCTCCGATGACTTTGGATATAATGGCCAAACCTGCGGCAACGTCCGGTTGGTTCCTGCCTGCCAAGGCAGTCACACTGACCGCCACATGGGCCCCGGCAAACCCCAGCTTTCGGGTTGGTGAGGCGGTGACACGGCATATCCGCATTCAGGCACTTGGCGCGACAGATGTGCAACTGCCCGACCTTGCGCTGCCGCAAATACCGGGCGCGCAAATCTATCTTGAAAAATCCGAGTCTGGGTCGATCAACACGCCTGATGGGACGTCGGCGGTGCGTGATTTCACCTATTCCATCGTGCCAACGACTGGCGGGTCGCTGACACTCCCCGAGGTGACAGTCGATTGGTTCGATACTGTTTCAGAAACGCCGCGCACCGCCACGCTTGCCGCCCAGACAATTACTGTAGAAGGCCCGGCCGCGGCGGCCCCCACAGCAACACAAGTGGCAGCTATTGCAGCAATGCCAATCACCACACAGGCCAAATCAGAGGGACAAATTGGGGTTTTCGGGTGGATAGTGGCACTGATTGTCACTTGTGTTGGTGCTGTGGCCATTGGGGTCAAGCTTTGGAAACGAAGTGGTGCCCGCAAGCATGACCGTGGAAATTTTTCTGGCGCGAGCCAGCGCAAGGCTGCCATCCGCCAGATCGAGGCTGCCTGCCGGGTAAATGACACCAAGGCGACCTATGCTGCATTGATGCAATGGTTGCGTGCTGTAGCACACGAAACCGGGCTGGACGCGGGTGAAATATCGCGCAAATTCCCCGATTTTCGTGCCGGTAAGGATTGCCTAGAGGCCAATGTGTTTTCGTCGCAAACCGCTGAGAATTGGAACAAAGATCAGTTTTTAAAGAGTGTTTACTTGGCCGATGCAAGTGTCAATAAACGCCATGCCAGCACGTCACACGGAAAACTCCCTCCGCTTTATGCCGGTGTTGGGCCTGTTGGATAGGGAAGAGTCTTGGCCTTGGCGTTCTGTCGACCCTCAAACCTGTCACGAATGTAAGGTTCAGGCAAAACCTGCGTGCCATTGAACCGGTATCTCCTCCCTATCAGATCAAAATCCGATGAAGGAGTAGGTAATGACCGATACCAACCAAAAAGCGGCACCGCAGCATAAACTTGCGCGCGAGCAAACCGTGCTTGTGCTTCAAGGTGGCGGCGCGCTTGGGGCGTATCAGGCGGGAGCATTTCAACAACTTGTTGAAGAAAAATACACTTTCGATTGGGTCGCTGGCATCTCTATCGGGGCGATAAATGCCGCAATCATCTGTGGCAACCCGCCCGAAAACAGGGTCGAAAAGCTGCGGGCCTTTTGGGAAGGCGTCACGTCGGCCCTAGCCATCACGCCATGGATGTGGGGGCCAAAAGCGCGCAGCGTTTTCACCGAATTCGCGGCAGTAGAGGTTATGGCAATAGGCGTTCCAGGCTTCTTCCAGCCAAGACTGCCCAACGCATTTTGGCCATTCGGCGGCACGCAGGCGCTAAGCCTCTATGACACAGCGCCGCTTGAAACCACACTGAATGAGCTGGTCGATTTCGACTACCTGAACACCTCTGGCCCGCGTCTAAGCATCGGTGCCGTCGATATTGAAACCGGTAATTTCGAATATTTCGACAGCCGCAAAACCCGCATTGATGCGCGGCACATTATGGCCAGCGGCGCGTTGCCGCCCGGCTTTGGGTCGATTGAAATTGAGGGGCGTTTTTACTGGGATGGTGGCCTCGTTTCCAACACGCCGCTGCAATATGTGATGGAAAATGCCGGCGATGACCCACTTTGCATTTTTCAGATCGACTTGTTCAGCGCCACAGGCGCCCTGCCCGAAAACCTTGCCGATGTGCAACAACGAGAAAAAGATATCCGTTTTTCCAGCCGAACCCGCCTGACCACGGATAAATATGTGCAGTTGCACAGCCTTCGTTCCGCAGCAGAACGGCTTGCGGCAAAACTTTCCAAAGAGCTGCAATCAGATCCTGATTTGGCGCTTTTGTTGGCTGCTGGCCCAGAATGCCCCGTGACGCTGGCGCATCTGATCCATCGCAAGGAAGGGTTTGAAAGCAGCTCCAAAGATTATGAGTTTTCGCGTCTGTCGATGACTGAGCATTGGGCCGCTGGAATGGCTGATGCCGAAAACACGGTTTCGCACAAAACTTGGACATCACGCCAAATCGGCAAAGACGGGCTTCAGGTCTTTGACCTTGGCGCAAAGGAATAGGGGACAACAGATGAACACCGACGAGATCCGCAAACAGGCCTTCGCGATGCCGCTGACAAATCCGTCCTATCCTCGCGGCCCATACCGTTTCATTGACCGCGAGTTTATGACCATCACCTACCGCACCGATATGGAAGCGCTGCGCAAACTGGTCCCAGAACCTCTGGAAATCCCCGAGCCGATAGTCAAATACGAATTCATTCGGATGCCAAATTCCACTGGCTTTGGTGATTATACCGAAAGCGGCCAGGTCATCCCGGTCACGCTGAACGGTGTGGCGGGCGGCTATGTGCATGCGATGTTTTTGAATGATGAGGCCCCGATTGCGGGCGGTCGAGAGATATGGGGTTTTCCAAAAAAACTTGCCGACCCAGCGCTGCGGGTTGAAAAAGATACGCTGATCGGCACGCTGGATGTTGGTTCGGTTCGGGTGGCTACGGGCACGATGGGATACAAGCACCGCACGCTGGACACCGACAAGGTGCTGAAATCGCTGCAAGCGCCGAACTTTTTGCTCAAGATCATCCCGCATGTCGATTGCACCCCGCGCATTTGCGAATTGGTCCGCTATTACGCGACCGACATCACCGTGAAAGGTGCGTGGGAAGGGCCTGCCGGGCTGGAGCTGCATTCGCACGCGCTAGCCCCTGTGGCCGAACTGCCGGTGCGCGAGGTGCTATCTGCGGTGCATCTGCTGACCGATCTAACGCTGGGGCTGGGCGAGGTGGTGCATGACTATCTGGCTGAGGGCGTACAAATATGAAATCCGCAGTTTCATCGATATACTCCGCAGGGACACGCTTGTTTCATGCAGGTCTGGCGCTGGCCGTGCTGTCGCAACTGACCAGCAGCCAGTTCATGCAGGCACCCCGGCAAGGCCGCCCAGGCGATTGGGTTTTTGAGGTCCACGAATATAGCGGGCTTTTCGCCATGGTGATGGCTTTAGGTTTGTGGATCGTCGTCATGACCCGGATCGGCGGCACAGATATGGGCCTCTTGCTGCCTTGGTTCAGCGCTGCCCGGCGCGAGGCCTTTGCCACGGATGCGAAACGCCATTGGGCGGCGGTCCGGGCTTTTCAACTGCCGGAGTACCAACCGGACGCACCGTTTGCCGCTACGATCCATGGTTTTGGCTTGCTGCTGATAACTGCTATGGCGGCGACCGGCACTATCTATTGGTTGGGCGGCATCGCGGGGTATCAGGACGGGGCCACCGTGGCGCTGGCGGTCAATGTGCATGGTTTCATGGCCAATATCGTTTGGGCCTACCTGATCGGTCATGCCGGCATGGCCCTAATCCACCATTTCACTGGCCAACAAAGCCTGCGGGCCATGTGGTCAACCTCATCTTCATCAAAGGAACACACCAAATGAACCTCAAGGATAAAGTTTGCATCATTACAGGTGCTGCCAGTGGCATCGGGCTTGGGATTGCCAAACGTTTCGTTGCGGATGGCGCAAAGGTCGCCATTGCCGATCTGAAACTGGATGTTGCGCAAAAGACAGCGGATGACCTGACCGCCAAAGGCCCCGGCAAAGCAATGGCGGTTGCGATGAACGTCACCGATGAGGATGCAGTCAACACTGGCATTGAAGCAGTGATAAAGGCATGGGGCAAGATTGATGTGCTGGTATCGAATGCCGGTATTCAGATCGTTCACCCGCTGCAGGATTTTCCGTTCAGCGACTGGAAAAAGCTGCTGTCGATCCACCTTGACGGGGCGTTTCTGACCACCAAAGCTTGCTTGCCGCATATGTATAAGGCCGGGTCCGGTTCGGTCATCTTCATGGGGTCGGTCCATTCCAAAGAGGCATCACCACTGAAATCGGCCTATGTTACGGCCAAGCACGGGCTGTTGGGCCTCGCGCGGGTGATTTCCAAGGAAGGTGCCGCGCATGGCGTGCGCGCCAACGTGATCTGCCCTGGCTTTGTCAAAACCCCGTTGGTGGAAAAACAAATCCCAGAACAGGCCAAAGATCTGAAGATTTCCGAGGAAGATGTCGTCAACAAAATCATGCTGGGTGAAACCGTCGATCAAGAGTTCACTACCATCGAGGATGTCGCCGAGGTCGCCTATCTATTTGCTGCTTTCCCCACCAACGCACTAACCGGCCAATCGCTGGTCGTCAGCCATGGCTGGTACATGAACTGAACAATGGGCCAATACAGACCTGCACGACCAGCTTGATCCATTGCGCAAAAAGATCGTCGTATCGCAAGCCCATATTTATGAGCGCTAACCCTTTTCAAGAAGCATCACTCAACAACCGGCAAACAACTGGGAGATCGCTATCGCATCCTTATGCTGAAACCTAAGCCGACCCCTAACAATCGTCCAATTGGAGTAAAAAAATGTCAGAACTCATCGTTATCGGGTATGAAACCCCTGATCAGGCTGAAACCGCCCGCAAGGAATTGTTTGGGATGGCAAAGGAATATCTTGTCGATGTTGCAGATGCCGTGGTGGCCACAGCGGATAAAGACGGCAGCATCAAACTGAACCAGATGGTCAATTTGTGGACAGTTGGGGCGACTGGCGGTGCGTTCTGGGGGCTGCTCATTGGGGTTTTGTTTTTTAACCCTCTTTTGGGGGTCGCCGTTGGGGCCGGGGCGGGTGCGCTTTCGGGGGCCCTTAGCGATTTTGGCATCAACGACAAGTTCATGAAGGATGTCTCCACCGTGTTGCAGCCGGGACAGGCGGCGTTGTTCATGATGATGCGCGAAAACGCATCTGACCGGGTGATTGAGCGGTTGGGAAAAAGCGGTGGCCATGTGTTGCGCACCAATCTAGACCATGACGCCGAAAACCATCTGCGCGAAGCATTCGACAAGGCGCATGTTGAAGAATCTAAAAGCCATCAACAAGGGGTTAAGAAATGACAAATGTGATTGTTTTCCAACCGATCCTTGCGCTGATTGCCGGTGTGATGATCCTTATTCTTCCCCGAACCCTAAACTATGTTGTTGCCATCTACCTGATCTTAATCGGGTTAACGGGTTTGCTGCCGCATCTTTTTGGTGGTGCCTGACAATCAGTGGCATCAACTGCTGACGGGTGGCAGGCAAAATTGTGCTGCCGCCCGCACCATTTCGCGAGTAAAAAAAGTAGGGCAGACCAAACGATGATGAACGCAAAAAACCTTATCCTTCTGGCCACCGTCCTCGCAATCGGTGGTGGGCTATGGTGGTGGTGGCAACATGAAAAGGTTTTCCCCTCGACCGATGATGCAGCACTTCAAGCCCATGTATTGACCATCGCGCCACAGGTTGGCGGTAAAATTATGCAGGTTTCGGTTGCGGAAAACGACTATGTTAAAGCAGGCGATCTATTGGCACAGATAGATCCAGCCATCCTTGAAGCGGCCCTAACTACCGCGCAAGCGCAATATGATATCGCCGAGCAAAATGCGGGTGCGTCTGGTTCAAACGTCTCCGCCGCCGAAGCGCGGCTTGCCGGGGCCAAAGCCAGCCTGACTGAGACGGAAATTACCTATGACCGGAATGAAAAGCTGTTGAAGCTGGGGGATGTGGCGCAAGCCGCGCTGGATCAGGCCAAAGCTGTCAGAGATCAGGCGCAAGCCAATGTTGATGCAGCCAAGGCTGCACTGTCAGCGGCCAATGATCAGGCCGGGGCAAAAGGTGCGGGAAATGCCTCGCTTCGGGCGGCGCTTGGGGCATTGACCACGGCCCAGATTAATTTAGACAATTCTCGTCTTACCGCCCCCGCTGCTGGATGGATCGCGAATATTGACCTGCGACCCGGCCAGGTGGTCACGCCAAACATGCCGTTGTTTTCCTTAGTTGAAGATAGCGATTGGTGGGTCGATGCCAATTTCAAAGAAACCGACCTAGACCGCATTCGACCGGGCCAGCCAGTGACGTTATCGGTTGATATGTATTCCGGCCTAACCCTAACAGGCAGTGTAGAAAGCATTGGTGCAGGGTCAGGGGCGGTATTTTCGTTACTGCCACCGCAGAACGCGACAGGAAATTGGGTGAAAGTCACCCAGCGGTTTCCGGTGCGCATCAAGCTGAACGCAGCACCTGGTGACCCTGCTTTGCAGCTTCGGGTTGGGGCCAGCGTGACGGCAACCGTGGACACCTCAAATCAGGACGCTGCAAAATGAACGCCGCCGCCTCAACAACCATTCCAACAGGTGTGCGTTGGACCGTTGTGTTGGCGGTGGTGCTGACGGCAGTGCTAGAGGTGCTGGATAGTACCATCGTCAACGTTGCCTTGCCGCATATGCAAGCGGCCTTTGGTACCACAAATGACCAAACCGTGTGGATCCTGACCAGCTATATCGTCGCCTCGGTTGTCGTCATGCCGCTGACCGGTTTTTTCGTGCGACGTCTGGGGCGGCGGCGGTTAATCACCACTGCAATCCTAGGCTTTGCCGGGTTTTCCGCTCTGTGCGGCCTGTCGTGGAGCGTGGAGGTCATGGTGATCTGCCGCATCGGTCAGGGGCTTTTCGGTGCATTCCTGATCCCACTGTCGCAGTCGATCCTGTTTGACAGTTTCCCACGCGAAAAGCGCGGCCAAGCGATGGCGGTTTTTGGTTTAGGCGTTGTCGTGGCGCCTGTACTGGGGCCAACATTGGGCGCGATTTTGACTGAATATTTTTCATGGCGAGCGGTATTTTACGTCAACTTGCCCATTGCCGCTTTTGCATTGGTCATGATTTCTGGCGAGTTGAAGAAAGAAGACGTGAAATCCATCACCATCGACTGGACCGGCCTTGTGCTAATGGTGGGTGCTATCGCCGCTTTGCAGCTTATGCTCGATCTTGGCCAGACGCGGGATTGGTTTGCCTCGCATCTTATTCAGATAGCGGCGATTGTGTCGGTAGGCTGCGCCAGCGTCTTCGTGATCCGGGGGATCGGCAAGCCTGACAATATCATCGACTTCTCGCTGCTGCGCGATCGCAGCTTTGCAGGTGCAAATGTGGCGATCATGGGCTTTGGAGTGGCGATGTTCGGCTCTATCGCGATTTTGCCGCTGTTCGTGCAAGGGTTGCTGGGTTACCCGGTGCTGGAAGCAGGGTATCTGTTCATTCCGCGCGGCATTGCGGCGGGGTTTTCGATGGTGTTCACTGGGGCGGTGCTGGTCAATCGGTTTGATCAGCGGATGCTGGTGGCCATCGGTTTGACACTAACAGGGTCGGGCAATGTGATGTTGGGTTGGCTGGACCTGACGGCGGGGTTTTGGGATCTGGCATGGCCGGGTGTTATATCCGGGCTTGGGCTGGGGTTGTTTTTCGTGCCCATGTCAACGCTGGCATTCCAGAACATCGGGCAAGAGCGGCAGGACGAAGCCTCGGGCATTTACGGCGTAACCCGTTCGCTTGGGTCGTCTATCGGCATTGCGGTGGTGGGTTGGCAAGTGGCCAGCCGCATGCAGTTTCACTATGCGGCCTTGTCTGCGGGGTTGACGCCTTTCAACCCTGCTGTTGCGGTCTATCTTGCGCCCTTGGGCCTTGATCCGCAGTCGCCCGCAGGGGCTGCGCAGCTTACCGCATTGGTGCAAGAGCAGGCAGGTATGTTGGCATTTCAGGATGCGTTCTGGCTGACAGGTATTGCGGCCTTTGCCATGCTGCCGGTTTTGTTGTTCCTACAGCGGCCCCAAAAAGGTGCGGCGGCAGCCCCGCCGCATTAACAAAGGGCCCGTTCAGGGTGGGCCTATTAGCGGGTACATTGTTTCGCGTTCCTCATAGGGCGCACAAAATGACATCGGGGGCCATTGGCCCCCGACTTGCGGTTTTGGATGCGTTCAGATTACCCTTTAACGTGACTGATCGCATAACCCCAATGGTTGTTGCCGACGTTGATTGCTTTGATCTTCACCATTTCACCGGCTTTGACCTCCTTAAGCGCAACGGTCTCGCCATCCTTACCCAAGAACGAATAAACAGTGCCGTCTTCCAGCGTAATCAGCCTTTCGGCCTTATTGATAGCCTTCACCTTGCCAGTTTCTTCCGTCTTGGAATGGCCAGAAATTGCGCGCGCGATATGGGTCTTGCCCTTCTTGGTTGCGACAATGGTGACTTCATCGCCCGCCTTGTAGGTCTTAAGGTTGACGCCCGCACCCTTGGTGTCCTTGAAAGTGTAGACCACCCCATCTCCAAGCGTGACTGTGTTTTTCGCCACGTTTACGGCCTTCACGTCACCGTTCATGCCATGCGTGAAATCCGGGCCAATGGCACTTACTTCGTGCTTGTCACCAGCCCACGCGACCACAACCTTGTCGCCGGGCAGATAGCCATCAACCATTTCATAACGTGAGGTTCCATCGTTCATGACGTAGGCAATACCGTCACCCAAGGTCACGGTTTTGGCAGCCGCGTCGATTGACTTGATGGTGCCGAATGTTTCATCAGCAAAGGCGAACCCACCAGCAAAGACTGCGGTAAGAAGAGTAACGGAAAGCAAAGACTTGCGCATTTTTCAAATTCCTGATGCTTGCTGCCCAAGGGCAGGCCGTGAAAACCCGTTCCCGCTGTCGGCCCGCCCTTGTTAACGTCTTGGCGACCGACAACGTTCGGATAAAACAGGTTTTGCCAGCCTGATGTGATATGGGCATTGCCCGAACCTTACATTATTTACATCTATGGGTTTAGCCCGCGCAATACCGCCAGACACAGGGTCGGTATCAAGCGGTAGCAAATTCAATGACAACGCGCAGCCCCGGCGCATTGTCTGATAGTGTGATCCTCGCACCATGGCGTTCCGCAATGGCGCGGACCAATGCAAGCCCCAACCCACTGCCGGGCCTGTTGCGGCTGGGATCAAGCCGGTGAAAGGGCTCAAACACCGCATCGCGCGCCGACTCGGGTATGCCCGGCCCGGTGTCAGTGACCACAAGGCAAACACGTCCGCCCGCACGGTTAAGGGACAACGCGATTTCTGCACCCTCGCCGCCATGCGTGACCGCATTTTGCAACAGGTTTACGGCCATCTGCTGCACCATCGCCGCATCACCATTAATCTCAAACGCTTTGCCTTTGGGGTGCTGATAGACAAAACTTTGGCCACAATCTTCGGCCACCAACGTATATGTTTCGGCCAAATCTGCCAACAATTCGCCCAATTCAACCGAGGCAAACGAGGCACCATCCGCGCCGCTTTCAATGCGTGCCAGCCGCAGAAAGGTTTCAAAAATACCATTCATCCGCTCCAGCTCGTCTTGAGTGTCTTCAATCTCGGCGCGGGGGTCTTGGCCCGCATCCAGTCGGTCCATCGCACGCCCCAATGCCAGATAGGCCCGCGCAAGTGGGGATTTCAGGTCATGGGCAATTGCAGCCGCGGTGGCGCGGGTCGAAACCATCAGGCGCGACAGCGTATCAAGATGCGTATTCACCTGCACAGCAACCCGGTCAATCTGATCTTTTTGGGATGAGACGGCAACACGCGCCATGATATCCCCGTCAGACACACGCGCCAAGGTCGCCTCCAACTGTGCCAGTTTTTGCAGGCTTCTGCGGCTAAGAAAATAGCCGGCGCCCAACATGGTCAGCACGACAACGACACCGCTAAAGGCCAATGTCCGAAACAGGGCGATGTCAATCAAATTCATGCGCTCCAACCGTTGACCGACAACCATCGTATAAGGACCAAATGTGTCGCTGCGATAATAGAAATCGAACCTGTGCGTTTCTGTTCGATCCTGCGCGGCAGGGGTGACTATCTCCAGCGGGCCTTGCTGCCAGCCAGAAAGCTCCGGGCGCGCCAGGATATTTCCCGCTATTGAGTTTCCATCCAGATCGAACAGACCTACAGCCCGCCGCCCTTGTCCCGCGAACTGGGTGGCAGTTTCAATCAACTTGGTCAGGGGGCCAATGCCTTCATCCCGAAAATCGGCGTCAAACAAGTTCCAGCGGGCCTGAATATCTTCGTGCAACTCATCCAGTACACTGCGCGCGATATATTTGTCCGCAACAACCCCAACCGTTAGCAACACGATGACAAAGACCAGCGCCGACGCCAACACCGCCGAAAACGCCGCGCCTGATAGGACGTTACCGCGGTCCATGTATAGAATACCCAGTGTTACGGAGGGTGTGGATCAATTGCACCTCAAACGGTTTGTCCACCTTGGCCCGCAGCCTGCTCATATGGGTCTCAACAACCGTGGTATTGGGTTCAAAGTTAAAGTTCCAAACCCGTTCCAGCAGCATCGTGCGCGTCACCACGCGGCCCGCATTGCGCATCAAAACTTCCAGCAGCGCAAATTCTTTGGCGTGCAATTCAATGGCTTTGCCCTGCCGGGTTGCCATGCGTGACAAAAGATCAAGCTGAAGATCCATGACCCTTAAAACACTGGTTTCAGCGGTATCCTGCTTGCGCCGGGTGATGGATGCGATGCGGGCCAGCAGTTCTGAAAAATGAAACGGTTTGACCAAATAATCATCACCGCCCGCAGACAGCCCTGCCACGCGGTCCTCTACCTGCCCCATCGCGGTCAGAAACAAAACCGGCAAATCCTTGCCCGCCGCCCGCAGCGATTTCAGCACCGAAAGCCCATCCATTCCCGGCATCATGCGGTCCAGAATGGCGATGTCACAATCATTAAAAAGGCAATAGGTCAGTGCATCACGCCCGTCAGTTACATGATCGACGCTATGGCCGTTTTCAACCAAGCCGGCAGTCAGGTATTCGGCCATTTTCAGATCATCTTCGGCCAAAAGAATTTTCATGCGCACCCCCGCGTTTGGCCAAGGTTACGTCACGGACGGCGGTTCTGCTAGAGTTTCTGCGAACCTTACACAGATGTAAGGTTGGGGTGAGTTTGGCGCGGGATCAACGGTATAGACTGGTCCGCACAGGCCGCCAACCAGCCAGCCAGAACGAAAGAACACGCAGATGAACACCTTGAAACACCCCCAATCAAGCACATACCGAAAATCTACAGCGTCCAAGCAGTTGATAAGGATCGGCCTCGTTTTTATCTTGCTTGGCGCGGTTGCCATCCTTTTGCCCACATGGGCCACACTTGCCAGCGAGCTTCTTATCGCATGGATGCTGGTCCTTTGGGGCGCGGTTGGCCTGTGGTTCGCATGGGAAATACGCCCGGCAAAGGAATGGCGCTATGCCGGTGTCATGTTTGGCATGACACTGATCCTTGGGCTGGTGTTTTCGCTGTTTCCCGGTGTGGGGGTTAGGGTTTTGACCATCATATTGATGATGGTTTTCTTGCTAGAAGGCATTATTTCTGTTCTGCTTGGCCTGCGCCTCAGTGCCCAATTCAAAAACTGGGGCTGGATGGTGTTCAGCGGCACCTGTTCCTTGATTGTCGGTGTTATCATCCTGATGGGGTGGCCAGAAACGGCGGTGTGGACGATTGGCCTGTTGTTGGGTGCGAATTTTCTGTCGACCGGGCTTTCGTTGGTTATGTTGGGAAAAGTCGCGAAAGATAGCATCTGATATGACGAAATCGGCCCCCACAACTGAAAAACGCCACAGTTGCCATGTCTGCGGGCAGGCGTTTCCCGCGATGAAACTGCGCCCTTGGGTTTCGGTTCGGCCTGGCGTTTCTGACATGATCGCCAAATCCGCCCCCGGCTGGGTCGAGGGCAAACATATCTGTAAACCCGATCTTGCCCGCTTTCGGCGGCAGTTTGTTGAACAGCTTTTGGCGGATGAGCGCGGCGAGTTGGATGCGCTGGACCGACAAGTGATTGAAAGCCTGGAGGCCGGAGCCTTGGTCACGCGCAATCCTTTGGATGAGCTTGAAAAGGTGTCTACCTTTGGCGAGCGTACTGCTGATAAGGTGGCGGAATTTGGCGGTAGCTGGACGTTTATTCTGTCGTTCATGGCGGTTCTGATCGTCTGGATCATGGTCAATGTCATCGGGCTTAGTGCGCAACCTTTCGACCCCTACCCCTTTATCTTGCTGAACTTGGTGCTGTCTTGCCTTGCCGCGATGCAAGCGCCGGTCATTATGATGAGCCAGCGCAGGCAAGAAACCAAAGACCGTTTGCGCTCCGAAAACGACTATCGCGTTAACCTGAAAGCCGAACTTGAAATCCGCCAGTTGCACGAGAAAATCGACCATCAGCTTGCGCATCAATGGGAAAAGTTAACGGAATTGCAGCAAATTCAGATCGAACTGCTAGAGGAAAACTCCGATGGCCGTCGCTGAAACCTTGCCACCGCACAGCAAGCTGCTGCGGATTGTTGAACACCCTGCGGTCAAGGTCATCATCCCGATTGCCATTGCTCTGCTTGCGGTTTTTGTTCTGCATAAGCTGGCGAGCAATGTGAAATGGACCGATGTAAAAGCCGATCTTGCCACCGCCCCAGCGCTATCGCTGCTCAAAGCACTTGGCTTTGCCGCCCTTAGCTATGTGGGCATTGCGTTTTATGACACGCTTGCCATGCGGTCTGTCGCGCCGGGCAAGGTGCCGCCCTATATCGCTGCAATAACCGGGGCGGCGGGCTATGCCATTTCAGGCCTGCTTGGGGTGTCTTATCTGACGGGCACAGCCGTTCGCTACCGGGTCTATGCCACTTTCGGGCTGGATTTGGCGCAGGTTGCGGGCGTGATCGCGGTGTCCTGGACCGGTTTTTTTTCGGGGTTGGCGCTTGTGCTGGGGGGCTTGCTTGCCTTTCACCCGCAAGGGTTAAGCGCCGCTTTGCCAATTGCACCGGGTATTGAAACCGTGGCGGGGCTTGTCATTTTGGCGGCATTGGGTGGCTATCTGGGCTGGCTGGCAACCGGGCCGCGGCAACTTGCGGCGGGCGGATTTGCGTTATCCTTGCCGGGCGCGAAAATAGGTGCGGCGCTAACGGGCGCAGGCGTTCTGGACCTGATGGGCGCGGCGCTGACGCTTTACATTTTGATGCCTGCTGATTTGGCACAAAACCTGCCTATCTTTGTTACCGTCTTTTTCGCGGCTGTTGGTCTGGGCCTCATTAGCCACTCTCCCGGTGGGCTTGGCGTGTTTGAGGCGACGATGATCGCGGGCCTTGGGGCTGCGGGCCGATCTGATGTGTTGGCGGCGCTGCTGTTGTATCGGCTGATCTATACAATATTGCCCTTTGGCATCGCCGTTATCGGTCTGTGCGCGATCTTGCTGCACGCGCGGCAGCATGCGTTGACGGGCGGCGCTGCGGTGGTAATGCGTGCCTTTTATCAGCTGGTTCCCCCACTTGCGGCGGGCATTGCGTTGCTTGCCGGGGGGCTTTTGTTGATCTCGGGCAACCTGCCTGCGGAACAATCGCGGCTTGGTCTGTTGGCCGATCTGTTGCCGCTGTCCTTTATTGAGGCGTCGCATCTTGCGGGTAGCATTGCGGGACTTTTGCTGATTGTCGTGGCGCGCGGGCTGTACCGCAAGCTGCACCGCGCCTGGGCTATGGCCATGATTTTGATGGTGATCGGGCTGGTCGCATCCTTGCTGAAAGGGTTGGACTGGCAGGAAACGCTGTCGATGGTGGCTACCCTTGCGGTTTTGGGGCTGTTTCGCCCCGCGTTTTATCGTGCCGAAAGCGCTTCGGTTTTCCGACTGAATGGCCCTTGGATTGTCAGCACGATCGCCCTTTTGGCAGCAGTGTTTTGGATCGGCCTTTTCGCCCATTCCCATATCCCTTACCGCAATGCGCTGTGGTGGGATTTTGCATTGCATGGCGATGCCTCGCGCTTTTTGCGGGCCAGCCTTGCGTTGGCCGTGGTTCTGGTGGTGATTGTGTTTAATTCGCTGATAACAGGCAAGACCAAACGCCAAACGCCTGCACCCATCCCTGACACAGTGCGCACCCTGATCCGCGAAAGCAGGCAAAGTGAGGCCGGGCTGGCGCTGATGGGCGACAAGACGTTTCTTGTGTCAACTGATGCGCGGGCTTTCATTGCCTATGCTGACACGGGCCGTTCGCTAATTGCAAAAGGCGATCCGGTGGGCGACCCCAAGGCGGGCAACCGGCTTATTTGGCATCTGCGCGAACTGGCCGATAAGCAGGGAAAGCGCTGTGCATTCTATGCCGTTTCGCCCAGCTATCTGCCAACCTACCTCGACCTTGGTCTATCAATACTAAAAATAGGTGAGGTGGCGCGCGTTTCCCTTCATGGCTTTACCCTTGACGGTTCGGCCAAGAAAGACCTTCGTCAGGCTCGCAACCGCGCTGCGCGGGATGGCTTTAAGTTTGAGGTGATCCCAGCCGCCAGTCTTGGCCCGTTTTTGCCTGACCTGCGGGTCATTTCAGATGCGTGGCTTGCCAATAAACAGGGCGAGGAAAAGGGCTTTGCACTAGGCGCGTTTGAGGAACCCTATATCAGCAATTTTGACGTTGCCGTTCTGCGAGCGCTCGACGGCGAAATCATGGCCTTTGCCAACCTGTTGCAAGGCGCTGACCTGCATGAGCTGTCGCTGGATTTGATGCGCTACCGGCCCACAGCACCTGGGTTTGCGATGGATGCCCTGTTTGCCGAGCTGATGCTTTGGGCCGAAGCACAAGGGTTCACGTGGTTTTCACTGGGGGCCGCGCCATTTTCCGGAATTGAACGCCACCAACTCGCCCCAATTTGGAACCGCATCGGCGGGTTCGTTTTTGAACATGGCGAACATTTCTATAATTTCGGTGGCCTGCGGGCGTTCAAAGAGAAATTTGGGCCGGAGTGGCGGCCTAATTATCTGGCTTGTCCCGGTGGGTTGGCAACGCCGCAAACCCTGTATGAGGTAAATACCCTCATCTCGGGCGGTTTGCGCGGCTTGGTAAAATAAGGAGCGCGACATGATCGTCAATTTTGAAACCCACGCCTCAAACGAGCGCACGTTTCTCTCATGGGTGCGCACGGCTGTTGCGATTGTTGGCTTTGGTCTTGCCGCTGCACGATTGGGCAACCAACCGTCCCCAATTTGGTCTGAGGTGGTGATGCTCGGGGCCGGGGCCATCGTCGTTTTGTTGGCTTGGGCAAGGATGCAGCACGTGCGCAAACGGATTGATGCCGCTGACCGTCTGCCTGACGATTCCGGCCCTGCCGAGGCATTCCTGCTGCTATTGGTTGCCGCCCTTTTTGTCTTGTTAGGGAGCTTTGCAATCCATGTCAGTTGAAAGTGATACGCCCCAACACGCAGCCAAATTGGCATTCCAGCGGCTGATATTCACGGCGCTGTTCCTTGCCGTGATGCTGTTTGCCAATCTACGGGCTGGCAGCCTTTACCACGGCTTGCCTGCCCCGGTTCTTGCAGATTGGGGCATCGGGCACGACACCCTGCTAAGAGGTGAGGTTTTCCGCCTGTTCACCGGTATTTTTCTATCGCATGACCCTCAGATGGTTTTGCGTCAGATGCTTTTTGCAGCGGTCGTGATCGGCTATACCGAATGGCGGCGTGGCACGCTTCAGGCGGCGCTACTGTTTATCGGCCTCGCGATCACGACAACTTTGATGCTGTTAGTCAGTGTGAATTTGGGCGCAGGCATTATCGACCTAACGGGAATGAATGATGTTGGGATGTCGATGGGTGGTTTTGGCCTGATCGGGTTGGCCTTTTCGGATTGGCGGGGGAAATGGCTGCTTTTGGCCGCCGCCGTGCTGGGGATTGACGCTAAATTCAACATAGCCCCCGATGTGCTGGCTGATGGCGGGCATCTGCTGGCGCTGCTATCCGGCTTTGCTTTGGGCCATTTTGCGCCTTGCCCTGCCAAGGTTCGTTTGGAAAGGGGCAAGAAATGCGCGAAAAAAGCAACCTGACCGATAAGGCCGTTACAACAGCTGCTGCTGCGGCCATGCATAAGGGTATGCTACCTTGGCTTTTGGCATTCATTGCCAATCGCAGCACACCCACGCGCACCCCTTTCACCCTTGCCGATCAAATGGCGGCAACCGTTCCCGGCTATGGCAGTATCCGGTTCTTTGCGGATAGCCCGCAAGCGGGCCTTGCCGCCCAACAAGACCACATTTTACCGCCTAACCTTAAACAGCAAAAACGGCAAACTTGGCTTGCCCTGTCCTCTGGCGGGGCCGGCGGTGCGTTTGGTGCAGGTGTTCTGACAGGCTGGACCACACATGGCGACAGACCGCAATTCAATCTGGTAACCGGGGTGAGTGCGGGCGCATTGCTTGCCCCTTTTGCCTTTGTAGGCCCGCGAGCTGATATGCAGTTGGCAAAGCTGTTTACCGCCGCATCTGTCGTGCATATCAATCAAGATCGCTCGCTTTTGGCGGGTATCTTTGGGCAAAGCGCTATCCCAGCCAAACCACTTCGAGCGCTGATTGATACCTATGTCACTGCGGGTCTGATTGAACATATTGCAGAGCGGCACCGGGCGGGGGCGCGGTTGTTGGTTGTCACCACCAACCTTGACGCACAGCGTAGTGTGGTTTGGAATGTCGGCGCGATTGCTGCCTCGGACCATCCGGGCAGGCTGCGTTTGATCGGTGATGTGCTGGAAGCCTCTGCCAGTATTCCAGCCATCTTTCCGCCGGTCCGTATTGCTGTCACCGGCAATGGCAAGGCGTTTGAGGAATTGCATGCTGATGGCGGTGCGGTCCGGCAATTGTATCTGCTCCCCGATGCGTTTCTTGATATTCCTGCCCCAGCGCAGGCTGGGGCCGATATCTTTGTTATCCTCAATGCCGAACTTGGGCCCAGCTTTAGCGTGATCCCGCAGCAATCCATTCAGGTGGCAGCGCGTGCGCTGTCCTCGCTTGAAAAATCCAGTGCGCAGCGCAGCGTTGCCGAGATCGCAAATTTCGCCCACCAAAACAAAGCCAACTTTAGATTGGTATACCTTGACCGCGCAATTCCGGTTGATCGGCACGTCCCCTTTGATCCGAATTTCATGCAACGTGCCTTTGCACTGGGTCATGCCAAGGGGCTGGCGGGATCATGGGCTTTTGCCGCGCCAACAGGCACAGACCTGCTGGAGGACGAATGATGCAGACCCTTCGGGCATTTTTTGACCGCCTCGTTTCTTTGATCAACGCCAACAGCCTTACAGGCGCATTGATCTTGATGGTCGGCTTTATCGCCCGCCCTAGGCGTTCTGTTGTCATTCTTCCTGCGTCGCTCCGTGCGGCTGATGATTGCGCATGACAAGGACGGCCGCTTGGATCATCTGGGCGCGTCATTCGTCTCGCAATTCTGCCAAGTTTTCATTTGGGTCTTTGTGACCATGCTCTATGCCCACACTGTTCCGGCGCTTGACAGGCTTGGAACCGCCTTGCTTGCCAGTGTCTCAATCGCGTCAGTGGTGTTTGGGCTGGCAGCCCAATCGACATTGGCAAACCTCATTGCGGGATTGAGCCTTGTTCTTTACAAGCCCTTTCGCCTGGGCGACCGATTGGAGGTTGCCGTTCCCGGCGGGGTCGAAACTGGCACCGTTGAAACGGTGTCACTGGGCTATACCGTCTTGCGGACCTACGACAACCGGCGCGTAGTGATGTCTAATTCCACCATTGCCAACGCAGTCATGATCAATCACACGCGGACAAGTCCCCATGTCATGGCCACTGTCGCGTTCTCAATCGGGTATACTGCCGATATCGACGCGGCCCGCGCTATGGCGACCGAGTTGGCAACTCTGCATCCCAAGGTTCAAAAGGTCGAGGCCTGTCCGGTTGTCCGGTTGAATGCCTCAAGTGTCGACTTCACCCTATTGGCTTGATGCAAGGATGCAGAGACGGCCAAATGGGTGACGTTCGATCTGGCAGAAGCCATCAAAAAAGCGTTCGATGCACAAGGGATCGAAATTCCCTACCCCTATCAAAACGTCATTCTGCGCCATACAGCAAAGAAAAGTGCCGTCATATGCCGTCATAGATAACAAAGAGGTTACCGCCCAATGACGCCAATGGCATCCCAATTAATGGCCCCACTGCGGCACCGCTTGGTTCATTACAGCCTATCGCTTGTTTTGTTGTCTGCATGCAGCATGCAACGCAACAGTTTTCTTGATCCCGGCGGGCCAATAGCGGCGGCGCAGCGGGCGCATTTGATCGAGGTTGTGGCATGGACAATGATCGCCATTTTGCCTGTCTTCATTCTGGTGCCATTGATGTTCTGGCGCTATCGCTATCGCAACCAGAAAGCCCGCTATGCGCCTGATTGGGAATATTCTGGCTGGCTCGACCTGCTGATGTGGGGTGTGCCATTCGTGATCATTGCCGTGTTGTCGACCCAGCTTTGGCAAAGCACGCACGCGCTTGACCCCTACAAACCTATCGCAGCGACGGCGCCGCCGGTAAATGTGCAAGTGGTTGGGCTGGATTGGAAATGGTTGTTCATCTACCCCGATCTTGGCATTGCCACGGTCAACGAACTTGGTTTTCCTGTCGGCGCATCCGTGGCGATGGATGTGACCACCGACACGGTTATGCAATCCTTTATGATCCCCGCCCTTGCGGGGCAAATTTATGCCATGCCCGGCATGCGCACAAAGCTGCATGTTCTGGCGGATGAACCCGGCAGTTTTATGGGCGAGAACACGCAGTTCAACGGCATGGGATTTACCGAGCAGAAATTTGAGGCTGTGGCGATGACTGCGGCTGATTTCGAAGCTTGGGTTGCACAGGTGAAGGCCAGAGGTGTGCCGCTGGATGAAGCAACCTATGGCCGTTTGGCGGCCGCATCGACTGGTGCGCAGGCGCATGACACTTTTGGCTCGTCGCAGATGCCCAAAGGCGTGCTTTATTTCAATGAGGTCGAGCCTGCGCTCTTTGCCAACGTGATTGGCCGATACACCCGAGACACCCCCGTACCGCCCGCCCAACAACCCGGCGCTGTGGGATATGCCCCACCAGCAGCTGAAGGAACCAGCCAATGACCACCGATCAACCTACACACTGGCTTTTAGGTCGGCTTGGCGTATCGTCCTTGCAGATCCTACCGGCGCTCCAGAATCCGACAATCAGCGAATTTGTCGCCGCAGGTGCTGCGCTGGCCGTCATCATCGGGGCGATTGGCGCGGTCATATTCATAACGTGGCTCGGCGCGTGGCGCAGGCTGTGGTGTGACTGGTTAACCAGCACCGACCACAAGCGCATCGGTATCATGTATGTGGTACTGTCGCTGGTGATGATGACACGCGGGGTTCTAGAAGCCGCTGTAATGCGTACGCAACAGGCGTTTGGATTGGGCGGTGGTTTCCTGACGCCCGAGCATTTTGCCGAGCTTTTCACCACCCACGGCACCATTATGATCTTCTTTTTCGCAATGCCGCTGATCGCCGGTATCGCCAATTACATCATGCCGCTTCAGATTGGTGCGCGGGATATGTCGTTCCCGGTGATGAACCAAATTTCGCTTGGACTGACCGCTACCGGGGCGGCAATGGTAATGATCAGCCTTCTTTTGGGCGAATATTCAACCGGCAGCTGGGCTGCCTATCCACCCTATACCGGGTATGCCTTCAACCCTGGACCGGGGCCGGACTACTGGATATGGTCGGTAGCCCTTGCCGGAATCGGCACCACGATGTCGGGAATCAACTTTGCCGTCACCATCTTCAAGGAACGCGCGCCTGGCATGACCATGTTCAAGATGCCGCTGTTCACTTGGACTGTGCTGTGCGCGGCGATTATCATGATTTTCGCGCTGCCACCGCTAACCGTGGCGACGCTGATGTTGGCCGCCGACCGCTATTTGGATTTTCACTTCTTCACCAACGACCTTGGCGGCAACATGATGAACTACGTCAACTTGTTTTGGTTGTTCGGCCACCCCGAGGTCTATCTGCTGGTAATCCCCGCCTATGGCGTCTTTTCTGAAACAATCGCAACGTTTTCGGGCAAGCGGCTATATGGCTACGTGTCGCTGGTCTACGCGACGATGGCGATTGCGATCCTCAGCTTTACCGTATGGTTGCATCACTTCTTTACCATGGGGCAAAGCGCGAATGTGAACATCGCCTTTGGCATTGCCTCAATGTGCATCGCGGAGCCAACGGGGGTGAAGGTTTACGATTGGATGGCGACCATGTTCCGGGGCCGGATCAGAATGGCCGTGCCTATGGTTTACATGCTTGGATTCTTCTATCTGTTTGTGATAGGCGGGTTGACTGGCGTTATGCTGGCCAATCCGACAATCACATATCAGGTCCATAACACGCTGTTTCTGGTAGCGCATTTTCACAACGTCATCATCCCCGGCGTCGTCTTTGGCCTGCTGTCAGGCTACCATTACTGGTTCCCCAAGGCGTTCGGGTTCCGCCTACACGAAGGCTGGGGTCGCGCCGTGGCCCTGCTGTGGATATTCGGTTTTTCTTTCACTTTCTTCCCGCTCTATGTCCTCGGCTTCATGGGAATGCCGCGCCGTTCGGCCAGTTTCACCGACCCTGCGTTTGTGCCGTGGATGCTGGTGGCGTTGTTCGGGGCCACCTTGATTATCAGCGCTCTTGTGTCGATCTTGATCCAACTTTGGGTCAGCGTGCGCAACAAAGAAAGCCTGGCTGTGCCATTGGGGGATCCCTGGAACGGACGCACGCTGGAATGGTCAACATCGTCACCACCCCCGCATTACAACTTTGCCACCCTGCCACAGGTGCAGGAACGGGACGATTTCGCCGATGCCAAGGCCAAGGGACGCGCCTATACCGAGCCTGACGTATATGAGGATATTGTTATGCCGAACAACACCTCGCTGGGCATGATAATTTGTGTCGCGGCAACGCTGCTTGGCATGGCGCTGGTGTTCTACATCTGGTGGCTCGCCATCCTATCCGCAGTGGTTATTGTTGGTGCTGTCATCGCGCGCACATTCATGTTGTCCACCACCCATGTTATCCCTTCGGCAGAAATCGCCGCCGAGCATCGGGCTTGGCTTGCACAGGTTCTCGCCGCAAAGCCCATCACACGCGATGCCGAGACAAGCCGCGCAAACCGAGGGTATGCCAGCCTTGAATTGCCCGCATTCGCAGGAGCCGCAGAATGAAACACCAGGTTCTTCACCCCGGCATCAACCTCGGGCCGCACCATGGAGAGGCACATGACCAAGCCGAAACGCTTGCCTTCGGCTTTTGGGTCTTTTTGATGAGCGATCTGATTATCTTTGGCCTGATGTTTGCCACCTATGTCACCATGGCCAACCCAATGGGATTGGCAGGTGGGCCGGGGCCGAAAGAAGCCTTTGATCTGACCAGCGTCTTTGCCCAGACCATGATACTACTGTTCAGCAGCCTGACCTTTGGCGTGGCTTCGCTGGCGATGCGGCATGAACTGGGGTCGCGACAGATTAGCATTTGGCTGGTTATCACTCTAGCACTGGGGCTGATGTTCCTTGCCTTTGAGTTGAGCGATTTCGCAAAAATGTTTGCGATGGGGGCGGTTCCACAACGCAGCGGCTACCTTTCGGCGTTCTTTGGGCTGGTGCCGTTGCACGGACTGCATGTGGCGACGGGATGCCTTTGGATTGTCATCATGCTGATCCAGATGCGGGTCTTTGGCATGGTCCCTATCGTCAAAACCCGGCTTTTGCGGCTGGGCCTGTTCTGGCACTTTCTTGATTTGGTCTGGATCGGGATATTCACGGTCGTATATCTTGGAGGACTCACCCTATGACAGCCCTTGATTACGCGCGCGAATTGCGCAGCTATCTCATTGGCTTTGGTCTTGCGCTTGCCCTGACTCTCGGGTCGTTTGCGCTGGTCGTTTGGGGCGGGTTGGCACCGCGCACCACAATGATCATCCTTGGTGCCAGCGCGTTGGTGCAGATGGCCGTGCATCTGCGGTTTTTCCTGCATATCGACCTGTCGCGCCAGAAACGCGAGGATCTGCAACTGATTCTGTTCTCGGTCTTAATGCTCACGGTGATGGCAGTTGGAACAATCTGGATAATGGGCAATCTGGCGATGAGGATGTAGGCATGGCCAAACTCGGAAAATACTGATGGAACAAAGACTGGACTACGTGAAAACAGCCCCCGAGGGCGCCGCAGCCTTCAAATACTTCAATGATTACGTTGAGCGTTGGAATATTCGTTGCTGGAACAGGTTTGCAATTCCCTTTCGATCAACGGTCGGCGGCTACACGCCCAGCAAGAAAAGTTGACTGTAGCGCTAAGGAACTGCCCGTTGGCGCCCGTTTCAAACAAAAGGACAAAGGAATTGAACCGCTGCTCAACACAAATTGGCTTCACTATTTGTTGTGCAACGGGCACCATTTTCTGTTGTGGCGGGCTGTCTTTTCACAGCCTAGCCCGGCAGGCAGTATTTGCATCTTTGCGGCACCTAACGCCAATCCGTGTTCCGTCTTGAACAAGCTTTTCGGTTCCATTTCACATCCCCATTTCTTGGTCTTCGGAATGACCCTCTTAGGGCTCACTCCCATTTTCTGTTTCGCTTTAGGGCTTAGCTTTGGAATTCTGGCCGGTTTTGATTGTGCAGCGATTGCTTTCTTGACCTCATCCTTCTTGTCCATGCGCGAAACCAGTCCGGCAATGATGCGGAAACGGGCGGAGCTTAATGATGCGCGACCGGGCTGGCTGACCGCTATAACGGCATCCGTTTTAGCCATCGTTTTATTCGCTGTTACTGCCGAGACGAACGGCAAGGGAGGAGCATTGGAAACCAAGATTGCCCCGCTTGTGACTCTTGCGCTTGCTTGGGTTTTTAGCAATGTGGTCTTTGCGCTGCACTACGCGCATATGTACTACCTGCACAGCGACGGAAAAGACGCGGGCGGATTGAAGCTGCCTAACGATGACCGGCCAACATATGTCGATTTTTGCTACTTCTCGTTCATCATAGGTATGACATTTCAGGTGTCCGACATTGAGATCACGTCGCGTGACATCCGCACTGTATGCCTTAAAGGCTGATCCGAAACTGGTTGAGTGAATTCAGCAGGTTGTGATTCAGTTCGGTTGCGAAGCTGAACGGAGATCACTATGGCCTGGACCG
>RCMY010003234.1_pt1 | contig 33110 bp, 22 predicted proteins | sample 2041341 | NCBI WGS metagenome assembly RCMY01 (sample SAMN09708234, study PRJNA481090) | Marine sediment metagenome, whole genome shotgun sequencing project. | reverse complement strand
CATAGGGTCGGTACGCCTGTATTATCGTAAAAGAAACGGGCCAAATGCTCCCCGGCCAATTTCCAGATTCCGTAGTGGTTCGGAGGAGCCAAGGGTACATTCTCCGAAATAAGTTCTTGGGAGTACATTGCCCTTTTACCATAAACCGCTGCGGAACTTGCAAAAACAAAACGCTTTAGATCCGGTAATTTTTCAGCGACATCGAAAAGTGCCATCGTGCCTCCGGTATTGATCTGCATACCGCCAAGATGGTCCCTAGAACAATCCGGACTCTGATATGCACCCAGATGTACGATGTGAGTGGGATTGATTTTGGGCAACAGCTCCGTTATGGCATCGTAATTCGAGACATCTAGTTTTACGAATTCCAAACGGGCGTCCAAACCTTCGCCCAACCAGAGTTTTAAGGCATCAGTATTGCTCGAGCGCGTAGCGATCACGATTTTTTCAACTTCGGGAGATTGTAATAGTTTATATATCGTAACCGATCCGATGCAACCTGTGCCGCCTGTGATGAATATTTTGTGCATTTTTCGTTTAGATTTTAGATATGAGATTTCAGGCGTGAAATTTTAGAATGTTCGTGTTTTGAAAAAAAAATAGCGCGTTAAGGGCTAGGTGTTGGATGATCGATGCTCGGTGTCAACTGTTTTGTGTTTGATTTTTGTATTTGTGTTTGAATTAGGGTTTTTAGATATTTTGGTTTAAGGTTCAATCGCTACTTCGTAGCTGTTTAAGGTCCAAGGCGGCTTTGAACAACCTTGAACTTTGAACCAATCAGGGACCAAGCTTATTTCAACTAATTAATTGTACCACTCCAAACCCATCAGTTCATTTTAACCACTGCCTTTACGTTGTTCGCGGAAATGGAATCTTCGAAGGCTTGGGTGACATCCTTAAAATCATAGGCATCGATATAAGCTTTGGACGGAAAAACGCCTGTTGCCATCAACTTTTGGGCGACCATGTAGTCCGCGCGGCAGGATCCCATGGAGCCGCGCATGTTCAAGGATGTACGGGTCAAATGTGTGGCGTTGATGGCAACCTCTTTCGGATAAGTCGCTATAACGCAAATATCGCCTTCGGGGCGAACGACGGAAATCGCTTCGGTCAGTACTTGCGGCACACCCGAACATTCTATCAGCAGATCGACTTGGCCATTTTTCCCAAAAGGAATTCCTTTGGCATCCTTAATTCCAGCTTTTAATTGTTGGGCGAGGTTGTTTTCTGGGGATACCTCAACGGTTATAAATCCCTGTTCCTTCGCTTTTTTTAGACGGATATCGCGGTCATGTGCGATACCGGTTACCACTACCCTAGCCCCTGCAGCCTTCGCCAATTCGGCGGACATCAGGCCGATGATTCCACATCCAGTGACCACAACATCGTCGCCTGGTTTGATGTGACATTTGCTGTACAGGGCGTTTACGACGACGGACAAAGGCTCCACCAATGCTCCCTGCTCAGGGGTCAGTCCATCCATGAGCGGTACGACCCGATCGGATTCCAAAACCACCTGTTGGCCAAAGCCGCCATTTCTGTGGAAGCCGATAATCTGTTTATTCGGACAAAGGTTCCATTTTGCCACACTACAGGCGGGACAATCCTCATCTTGGCAGCCCAGCATCGCCAAGGGAGTAAAGCGGTCGCCTACTTTTAGGTCTCCGTGATTACCGGGACCCAATTCCAGTATTTCAGCACTGAATTCGTGGCCGATGATCCGTGGCCGTTCGACCCAATCGAAATTCGGCTTGCCCAAGGAAGCACTGTTATCAGAACCACAAATTCCCGTATATAAGGTCTTTGCCAAAATTTCCCCTTCCTTAAGCTCGGGAATTTCCATATCGACCACCGAGGTGTTGGCAGTAACGGACACCGCCGAACCAGGGTAGATTCTTTCACGGCCTTGAAGGCAGAAACCTTTTAGTTGTTTGCTCATTTGTATTGCTTGGGGTTTATTGTTTGTTGTTTAGTTTTTGAGTTAGGCTTTCTAGAACCAGTTAGATTATAAAATTAGGTTCCTTAATTGAACTATTCGTCATTGCGAGGAGCACATTGCTACGTTTAACAATATCTAAAATTTTAATGCGACGTGGCAATCTTTTAAAATTACTGCAATGTTCAAAAGATTGCCGTGTCGCGTGAAACTGTGCCCAGACTAGAACTTCCTCGATCGCTCCTTGCAAAGACGTGCAACCTTGACAATTGACCTTTGACTGAAAACCGCAACTGCAACTGCCGACCTCCTACTTCCAATCCACCCCAGTATCCTTCCAACTTCTCGATTTGGCCGATTCTAAAACAGCTTCACATACTTTCTGGGTTTCCTGGGCTTCCTTAAAGGTTGGGGAGCAGGGTTTTCCTTCTTCCAAAGCTTTTAGAAAATCTGCAACCTGATGTACGAAACTGTGCTCGTATCCAATGGATAGGCCCGGCACCCACCATTTGTCCATATAGGGTTGGTCTTCGTCGGTCACGTGAATGGAACGCCAGCCGCGTTCTATGGATTCGTCGCGATGGTCAAAATATTCCAGGCGCGATAGGTCGTGTAGGTTCCATTTAATGGAGGCGTGTTCACCGTTTATCTCAAAGGTATAATATGCTTTGTGTCCACGTGCATATCGGGTGGACTCGAATACTCCCAACGATCCGTTATCGAAATGGCAATGGAAGATACAGGCATCATCGATGGTTACTTGCTGCTTTTCGCCAGTTTGGGAGTGTACCCGTTCTTTGATAAATGTTTCGGTCATGGCAGAGACATCTTTGATGCCCCCGTTCAACCACATGGCCGTATCGATGCAGTGGGCCAAAAGATCACCCGTTACGCCCGATCCGGCTGCGGCATTGTCCAATCTCCAAAGTCCCTCGCCGCCTTGTGGGAGTTCGGGACTGATGGTCCAATCCTGCAAAAAGTTAGCCCGGTAGTGAAAGATTTTGCCCAGCTTTCCGGCATCGATCAATTGTTTTGCCAAGGTAACGGCAGGGATTCTTCGGTAATTGTAGTAGACCGTGTTGGCCACCCCGGCCTTTTCCACTGCATCGACCATCGGCTGCGCTTCGGCAACAGTCCTAGCCAAGGGTTTCTCGCAGAGGACCATTTTTCCAGCCTCCGCTGCTGCAATGGCGATTTCCGCATGCATGTTGTTCGGGGTGCAGATATCTATCGCATCGATATCGTCACGCGCTATCAATTTTCGCCAGTCGGTTTCTATGGATTCATAGCCCCATTGTTCGGCAAATGCGGTGACCCGCTCTTCGTTTCTGGCGCATACTGCCTTCAAAACGGGATTATATAGTAACTCAGGGAAAAAATTGGGTATCCGTCTATAGGCGTTGGAATGGGTTCTACCCATAAAACCATAACCTACCAAACCGATTCTTAAGTCTTTTTTGTTATTCATATTAAATTTTATGTTTTGTTTCAGCTCACGTCCCCTCTCTAGCCCTCCCCGAGGGGGAGGGAATATCTTCATTGTGGTATTAGTCTTAGTCGAAGCATCAAAATTCAGCGGTATAAGACTCCAGACCGCTTCACTTCGACAGGTTCAGTGACCACGCCACAAGAGTCAAGAACCAAGATTAAATTTATTTAGCATATAATTTTTTCTCTGAACTCATAACTCTAAACTCATAATTTTTAAAGATTGCCAATAATTACCGCCAACTACTCCTTCTCATACCAACCGTGCATCTCCCGTACTTTTATCATGGCTCCCAAAATATCGTTCCAAGTTTTGGGTTTCATCATTACCTCGTTGGGGAACATACAGCCGTCCCAGCAGATGTGTTTGATTTTTTTGGTCAGGTTTCCGTTTTCATCGCGGAGCCAGTGGCCGGCATCGACAGCGATATCCAATTTTCCGTTGGGGTCGTCGGCCAGGCAATGCCTTCCAGTCTTGTCGTGGGAGCCAGATCCGAATACGGTGCCGTCGTTCTGAGCGACGTGGAAATCGATGGTCCAAGGGCGTAGTGCGGCGGTCAATTCCTCTAGTCCACTTGTCAAAGTTTTTCGGTCATCCCAATTGAAATCTTTGGGCAGAATGCGCTCGTCGGGTTTGTTATATCCCAAGAGATATAATAAGGTATGCGCCATATCGGCCTGAAATCCGATGTTGGGTCGATCAACGGCCTCCAAGGTATTGACCATGGTTTTCCAACCGTGCATCCCACCCCAGCAAATCTCACCTTCCGCAGCAAGCGATTCGCCATAATCGGCGGCCACGTCACAGGCTTCCCGAAAGGTCTGGGCTATCAATTTGGTATTCCCGGCAGGGTCCGCGGCCCAGCTTTCAGGGTCTACCGACGAATCGATGCGGACCACGCCATAGGGCCGGACACCGAGTTCACGGAGTTTTTGCCCGATTTCGCAGGCTTTGCGTACCTGGGTGACAAATTTCTTTCGTTCTTCAGCGGAACCCATGGCCGAACCGCCGCCTACACCTCCCCAAATAGGAGCTACCAAACTTCCGATTTCCAAGTTTTTTGCTCTGGCTTTATCCGCCATTCGTTTTATATTGTCATCATTGGAATCGATATCCAAATGCGGATCGGCAGCAAACAGGTCGAAACCGTCAAATTTCACACCATCTACCTCTGCGTTCGCAGTAAGTTCGATCAGGGTATCTATATCAATGGCAGGTTCGGAGTCGGGACCTTTCCCGACTACTCCGGGCCAAGAAGCGTTGTGCAGTTTTGGAAAATTATTTTTTGGCATCTATCGTGTTTTTGATTTCAATTGCAACTAATCTGAAGTCTTCAAAAGCTTTCATAAATATAGACAATATCCGGGTCATCGAATACTAAACCTATCCTATTATTTTAATGCATCCGACAATTTCATACGGACAATCTTGTGTCATTCATACCTATTTGACTCTTCTTTTTCATTATCCCAAATACCATCCTTACAAATCTAATACACCATCCGTAGTGATATTTCCTATATATTCGTAAAAGATGACACTTTTTTGTCTTACCTTTCCTGTAGAACCTATCTGAAGGGAGAATTATGAGTAGCCCTAATATTGAAAAAACCATTACCTCGAGACAAGCCTTTATCTTCAAGGATCTGACGAGTCCCTACTTTAATCCTCATTGGCATTTTCATCCTGAATTTCAGATATCCTATATCATAAAAGGAAAAGGAACACGATTCATAGGGGATCACGTACAAACTTTCAAAGAGGGAGACTTGGTACTGACCCCTCCGAACCTCCCTCATTTATGGAGAAGTGATGCGCCCTATTTTGAAAAAGACAGCACACTTTCAACCCGGGCCATGGTCATCTATTTTGACCAAGAACTGATGAGCCCACCACTTTTGCGCCGTGAAGAATTTTACGCTTTAAAAAAGTTGGTCGAAAATGCATCGAGGGGTATGGAATTTTATGGAGGTACGCCCACCGAAGTGTATTGTCTTATGCAAAAAATAGCAGCCAAAAAAGGCTTTCGCCGTATCATAAAATTATTGGAGATTTTGGAAGTTATGGCGAACAGCGAAGAGTACAATCTACTTTCAAGCCCTGGTTACAGAACCGTTTTTAAAACCGACGATGCCGAGAAGATGCACCTGGTCTACGATTACGTGATGCAACATTTCACGACCAAAATAGAATTGCATGATGTGGCCGATCTACTGAATATGACTACCACCTCGTTTTGCAGATATTTCAAGCCCAGGGCAAATAAAACCTTTACACGTTTTGTCAATGAAATCAGGATAGGCCATGCCCGAAAACTTCTTTTGGAAGATAATTTCAATATTTCGCAAATATCCTATGAATGCGGTTTCAACACCCTATCGAATTTTAATCGGCAGTTCAAGACCATTGTGAAGATGAGTCCGCATGAATATCAAAAATTGTTCTTGAGCATAAAGACGGGGATTTCTTAATTTAGATGGAATACCTGTAACTTGGCCAATCTTTCAAGACAAAAAAGTGTCAGTCTTTCGGAAAATATAGGAATTTTCCTTTTGAGTTTCGATTTATATTTGAGCGAAAGCCAATTACTGGGCGTAAAAAATTATCAAGAAAACAGGATATTATGAAAATCGGCATGAACATGTTGCTTTGGACGAACCATGTGACAGAGGAGCACTATCCCATTGTGGACACCTTAAAAGAAACGGGATACGACGGTATCGAGCTGTTTTTAGGGGAAGGCAATGTCACCCACTATTCAAAGCTTGGTCGTCATTTTTCGGATATCGGCATGGGATCCACCGCAGTGGCAAGTTTGGCCCCGGAAGAGAATATCGCCAGTCCCGATGCCAAATTTCGAGCCGCCGGATTGGATAAACTGAAATGGTCGATCGATGTTGCCGAGGCCGCGAACGTGGAGGTTATTTGCGGGCCCTTTCATTCCACTTTCGCTTATTTTACGAGACAACCGCCGACAGCGGACGAACGCAAACGGAGTGCCGAGCAGTTACGAAAGGCGGCCGAGTACGCCCAAAAGGCAAATATTGTTTTAACGCCGGAAGCCGTCAATAGGTTTGAATGCTATCTATACAATACCATGGCCGACCTTAAAACCTTGGTCGAAGCTGTAGACCATCCGAATTTGGGTGCCATGTTCGATACCCATCACGCCCATATCGAAGAGAAAAGCCAATCGGAAGCCCTAAAGACCATCGCCCCCGTACTCAAACACGTACATATCAGCGAAAACGATAGGGGTACACCTGGCAGCGGACAAGTGCGATGGAACAACGTTTTTGACACCTTAAAAGAAATTAATTATGACGGATGGCTGACCATCGAGGCATTTAGCACCATCATTCCCGAATTTGCCAATGCAATCAATGTTTGGCGGGATTATTCGCCGGCGGAGGATATTTATACGAAGGGGTTACAATTGATTAAAAAGGGGATGGGCGGTTGAATGAGATGACCGATGACCGATGACCGATGACCGATGACCGATGACCGATGACCGATGACCGATGACCGATGACCGATGACCGATGACCGAAAAATAAAAATAATTAATAATTTCCAAGAATGAAAAAACTAATCTATCTTTTTATTTGTTGTACACTGTTTGCTTGTAAAGAGGTTAAAAAAGAGGTTACGGAAACCAAGCCAAATGTTGAACCGCCAAAGGAGTGGTTGGTTTTTGAGGGGGATGATGCCGATGCTAAACATATTGTGCTGATTTCGGGGGATGAAGAGTATCGGTCTGAGGAAGCCTTGCCGCAACTGGCTAAAATACTGTCCGAACACTTTGGCTTTACCTGTACCGTTCTTTTTGCCCAGAACCCAAATAATCCGGGAATCGTAGATGCTAATTACGTGAACAACATTCCAGGACTTGAAGCTTTGGATACAGCCGATATGATGGTCATCTTCACCCGGTTCCGCGCCTTGCCCGATGAACAGATGAAACATATCGATGACTATTTGATGGCCGGAAAACCGGTAATGGGCATCCGTACCGCAACCCATGCCTTTATGTTTCCCGAAGATTCAGATTCAAAGTACAAACACTATGGTAACGGATATTCCGGAGACAAAACGGAATGGACCGATGGTTTCGGTCGCCTCGTCTTAGGTGAAAAATGGGTCGCACACTATGGGCACCATAAGCACCAAAGTCAAAGAGGTATGGTTTTCGACGATGCCCAAGACCAGCCTGTAATCAATGGTATCGAAGATGGTGATGTATGGGGAGCTTCCGATGTGTACGAAGTCCGTTTGCCGCTTCCCGGCGATGCAAAACCCATACTCTACGGTCAAGTAATGAACCGAAAAGGGGATTACGACGAAACCGATATCTATTTCGGAATGCAGCCCTCTGATGATGACATCGCTAAAGTCAACAATGAAGGGAAAACCGTAAACGATATCAAAATGCCCATCGTATGGACCAAAAGCTACCAACTACCCGGCGGGAAAAAAGGGAAGGCTTTCACCACAACGGTCGGTGCCGCCAGCGATATGTTGATTGAAGGAACAAGACGGTTGTTGGTCAACGGCATATTCTGGGCGATGGACCTGGACGTACCCGAAAAGGCGGACGTAAGCCTCGTAGGGGAATTTAATCCTACCCAGTTCGAGTTTCGGGATGAAACCTATTGGGAAGAGAAAGGGGTGAAGGTCGAGGACTTTGATATCAAGAAATAAGTTTTAAAATCAACCTCCTATTAGAAAGTACACGCCTAGCCTATTTCAATAGTTTTTCAAATCCGAACTCATTCCCGGTTCTTGTGGCACTTTATATTTTCCGTCTACAACGCTCGCCGGATGTGCAAAATATTCCCTTAAATGCGGAATATACTCCAATAACAAGGCCGGGTGTCCTACCGAAATATGATTAAACAGTACCAAATGCTGATGTATCTGCCCCATATCGCCAACGTGAGGTACGACGGGAATATTATATTTTTTAGACAATAGACTTATTAGGATAAACTCGGAAACACCCCCGACCCTTACCGCATCGACCTGATTGAAACCCATGCAGCCCGATTGGATAAAATTCTTGAATACAATCTTATTGGGAACATGTTCACCCAAAGCCAATTTAATATTCACTTCCTCCGCCAAGGTTACATGGGCCCTGATGTCGTCGGGATGCGTAGGTTCCTCTATCCAAAATGGATTCAATTCCTTTAATTTCCTACACATGGAAATGGCCTGTGGCAAATTCCATTGTTGGTTCGCATCGAACATAATCGTGGTTTCATTCCCCGCAATTTCCCTTAACAAAGTGGCCCGGCGGATATCGCGCTCCGATTCCTTAGAGCCGACTTTGAGTTTAAGTGCTGTAAAGCCCTTATCCAAAGCTGTTTTTATATTCGCCGCTACTCTTTCGTCGCTATAGTTGAACCAGCCTATGGACGTATCATATCCGGGATAACCGGTGTTTAGAATTTTCTTTCGCTCTTCTTTTGCAGATTCTTGCATCCTTAGTAAAGCGATCGCTTCGGTTTTTGGGAGGACATCGTCGTAATAGGAAAAATCGAGGGTATTGACCAAATCTTCCGGTGAGAGCTCAATGAGTAGCTTCCACAACGGAATCTTCCTTGATTTAGCCCATAGGTCGTAGCAGCCATTGACCACGGCTGCCAATGCCAAATGCACCACACCCTTGTGCGGTCCTAACCATCTTAGGTCAGGATCGTCTGCCATAGCCTTGTACGTTTCTCCGAAATTGGACATCAGTTCATTGATTTCCTTTCCTTCAATGTGCTTTTTTAGATGCGTTATGGCACTACATACCATTTCGTTGCCCAGGCCCAGGGTAAATGCCAGTCCAACCCCCTCCATTGAATCATTGGTCTTCAATCGGCATACGGCATACGCATATACAGTGGAGTTGTGAACGGCATCGGAACCCGCACCATCCTTTAATTTATATCGTACGTCGGACGGTACTACTTTTTCAATCCGTATCGCTTTATTCATTTGTTGTAGGTAAGATCTGTTCGTTCAATAGTTCATTCTTTTAATCACATCGATCTCGGACGCGGGTTTGTTAAGTTCCAATACCAATACCGAGGCTATTTCGTCAGGTAATTCATCGGGCACGGAAATAGTTATGGATTCTTTGCCCTGTTCAAACTTAACGGGCGTTTTTCCATCGAGAAAATGCGCCTTGGTGATTTTCACTCCTTTCGGAAAGGGCAAGGTAAGGGTCTTATCATTTTTCTCGAATAAGTGCAGATAGATCTTGTTTTCATTATGGGTACTGACCATACCTTCCGTTGGCAGGTACGGGCCACCCCGGGTGCCGTAAACGGATTCCCCATTGATTTCTAGCCAGTCGCCCATTTCCTTTAGACGGTCGATTTGTCGCTGTTCGATCCGGCCGTCGAGCATTGGCCCCACGTTGAACAACAGATTGCCGTCGCCACCTACGGTCTGTAAAAGTGTCTGTATGCACTCTTTTGTTGATTTCATCTTGTCGTTGGGTTTCCAGGCCCATTGTTCGGCAATGGTCATACAGGTTTCCCAGGCGTTTTTGTTGTCAAAATTCCCCACCTGTTGTTCGGGAGTGGCATAATCCCCTGCGAATTTGGCGCTTTTGGTCACCCCGGCCATACCTTCGCGACCTTTGTCGACACGATTGTTGATCAGTATATCATCTTTTAATCCCCTGACATATTTGTACAGATCCATTCCCATCTCATGGGTCCACGCCCATTCCCATTCGCCATCGAACCAAATGAAGGCGGGATCATAGTTCTCGATCAATTCCTTTAACTGATTTTTCAAAAAGACAATGTATCGATCCATCCGTTTTTTGGTTTCGGGATCCTTGATTTCTTTCTCCTCATGAAAGCCATAGTCTTCGGAAGGATATACAACAGGATAATCTTCATGGTGCCAATCGCAAATGGAATAGTAGGTGCCGAAAACGATACCCTGCTTTTTGCACTCCTCGACCAGTTCCTGAATAATGCCTTTGCCATAGGGCGTACTGGCCATATCGTAGTCGGAATGATTACTGTCCCAAAGGGAAAATCCATCGTGATGCCGTGCGGTCAGGACTATATATTTCATACCGGCATCCTTGGCCGCTTTTACCCATTCGGCGGCATTGAACAGTTCGGGATTAAATTCTTTGTACAGTTCATCATATTCTTCGATAGGCACTTCGCGGCCCCTTGACCAACCGATTTCCGTTCCCCGGAGTGTCACTGGCCCCCAATGTATGAACATCCCGAAACGCATATTCTGGAACTTCTGAAGAGCTTCCTTGTTTGTTTTAAGGTCAGGGTTAGCTTCTCCGCCACCGGAGTGTTGTGCCTGCAAGCTTAAGCTCAGTAGCACGACAATTAACTGCATAATTTTTCTAATTGATTCCATTTTAAATCTATTTTGCGTGTTCATATAATTAGTTTTTGATACTTGAAAAATAAACCCCTCCTTTTTCACTTGACGTGTATGCCGCTTCTACCAATTTCATGGTGTCGAAGGCATCTTCCGTACTGTGGGGAAGCGGAATGTTTTGGTCTTGAAAATGCCGCTGCAACCCTGCCATGGGGCCTATAAAGGCATGGGGAAACCATCCTCCCTCTAACTCGATTTCCTTCCACTGCTTGGTTTCATCTTCTCCCAAAAGGATGTATTCAAATTTCGGGGGAAGTCCACGGGGGTAATCCATGGATAGGCCGATCCGGATCTTTATGGCTCCCTTCGTCCCCTCGAACTTCAGGTACGATTGTTGTTTTTCCAATCCATATTCATGGCCATGGTTCGTCAATATCCTTGCCTGTACGTGCGAAGGGTAATCTAAGATCATCGTTGTTCGTGTTGAAGCCAGTTCCAACATTTTGGGATGTTTTATTGTGCTGGCATACACTTTGTCGGGATTGCCTAAAAAGGAACGTACCAAATCGAGATAGTGGATACTGTGGTACAGAATTTCCATCCGGGGCACTTTGAACAGAAAATCCCAGAGATGCCATGGGGTATAGACACATACCACAAGTTCCATGTCATATATATCGCCTAAAAAGCCTTTGCGGATCATATCACGTGCTGCAATGATATAAGGCGCAAAACGCAACTGAAAATTGACCGCCGAGACCAATTTTTTCCGACGACAAATTTCTACTATTTCCTTGGCTTGGGCCAAGGTTTCCCCCATGGGCTTTTGTATCAACACCGCGGATCCGTCGGGCAGTCGTTCCAGTACTTCCACATGAAAGGCGGCAGGCAGTGCCAGATCATAAACCGCTCCTACTTTTTGGGCATCGGCGATACCCTCATCCAAAGAACCATATACCTTTTCTACATGATCAAAGGCATTATGTAGTACCTCGGCCTTTGCCCTTATTTTGTCATAAATGCCCCTGACCTTGAAATTCGCCAATTTATAGGCAGGCAAATGGGCATCTTTAACGATGCCACCGGCCCCGATGATGACAATGGGCAAAGGATTTTTCGGTAATTGGACCTGTTGTTTTATGTTCACGATATTTGAACTATTTTTGCATCGGTTTCCGTTTTTCTGCGGTCTTGCTATCGGGATTCGTTTTTTAAAATTTGGCTACAAACCGCTGCCAATTATCCCGAATACCAAAAACATCGAGGGGCATGCTTTTTCCCGCAACATAAAATCGTTTACTCTGTTTTTCCTTCATCCCCATTAATAAAAAATCGAATAGATAGTAAGCATTACTACGACCAACAGCAAGGCGACCCCATTGATTAATTTGGATGGTTTCTTGACCCGCAAATAAAATCCATCCGGAATCTCTTGTACCGACTTATCAAAATACGAAACGGCCAAGTATATCAGAGACGAAACAATAAAAAACAAGTAGGTCTGTCTGAGCCAGTTGATCCCTATTCCATCAGGATTCGAAATATAATTTTCCATACCATCGACGACCGCGTATTTTTCGATCAAGAAAATGCTTCCCGCGAAGAGACTGCCCCCCAAAAGCGTCCAAAATGAAGCCTCGGCAGTACCTTTTCTAGATAGGATACCCCATAGAAAAACGGCCACTATCGAGGGTGCAAAAATGCTGAACATCTGGTTGATAAGTTCAAAGATGGCACCTAGGTTTCCCAAAAAAGGAGACCAGGTCGCGGCCAATACCAAAACTACTACCCCAGTAATCCTGCCGATACGTATTTTTGTCTTGTCGGTCAGCCCCGGTCTTAACTTGTCGAAAATATCGTAAACCACCAAAGTCGAACAACTGTTCAAGGCCGCGGCCACACTACTCATTACGGCGGCCAAGAGTGCCGCGATCATAAGACCCTTGAGCCCTATGGGCATAAGTTCCATAATTAAAATCGGCAATGCATTTTTGGTATTTTCCGCAATTTGATCATGAAATAGTGCAAAGGCCAGAATACCCGGTACAATCATTAGAAAAACGGGCAATATCTTAAGGAACCCAGCAAAGAGCGCACCCAATTTGGCCTGTTTTTCGGAGCGTGCACCCAATACCCGTTGTACAATAGTCTGGTCAGTACACCAATACCAGATACCAAGCACCAAATGTCCGAAAAGAATATCGGAGAAAGTAAATCCGGTTTTTACGGCATTGAAGTCAACTACCTTTAAACGGTCAGGATCCACGGTCTCTTTTAGGGCGTCGTAAGAATGTATGCCCACCTCGGGCAGTCGGTAAATGGCCAGCAGGGTAATGGTCAACGATCCCAAAATGAGGATTACCGTCTGTATGGCCTCGGTAATAACAACGGATGACAAACCACCTATAATCGTATAGATCCCCGTGGCTATAGCGATAATAATAATTGAGAATACGATATCGATATCAAAGATTTCTTCGAAGACCACGGCCCCAGCATAAAAACTGACCCCTATATGCATAAAGAGGGCCGCCAGAATACTGAAGATGGCAAGTATGACCCTAGAACGATTATCATACCGTTTTTCTAGGAACTCGGGCAGGGTGGTTATTTTGGTCCGTAGGTAAAAAGGAATGAAAATAAAGGCTAGAACAATGAGTTCAAAGGCGGAAAACCACTCGAAATTGCCCCATACAAGACCTTCCCGGAATCCCGATTCGGCGAAACCTACCAAATGTACGGTAGAGATATTGGAGGCAAAAAGGGAGGCCCCGATTACCGACCAGGTCAACGATTTTCCAGCAAGAAAATAGCCTTTACTAGTTTTTTTCTTTTTGCGGGAAAACCACAGCCCTACAAAAATTATACAAAATAAATATAGGACAATGACCGCCAAATCAATATATGAAATTGAGCTCATTTTAAAGACATTTCATCGGTTTTCAAATTTTCATATACCTCTTTTCCTTTCTCCGTCATGTGGGGTATCAGTAACTCCCATATATAAACGGACATTGAATCTTTTTGAGCGGGGCCGAAATACGGCAGCACCTCTTTTTGGGAATTCCAAAAGGTAATTAAGATTCGTATGGTACGCTGCAAGCGCATATACATACCCGGTTGTATTTCCAGTTGAAAATAGCCAAACGTCTCGAACCGATCATAAAAATGGGCCATTTGTTCTTCCCGGATGTGAAACGTTTTTTTCAACAGTTGGTTTACCTTGGGATACTTCCTAGAAATCTCCAAAACATCAAGATTGAAAAAGGAATAGGTTTGGTGGAATTTTTCAAGACTGATCAGCAATTCATTAAAGTGTTCGAAAGGATCTGTGAAAGCATCTCTTTCCATATAAAATTCGGAAATGTCTTTTTTCATCCTTTTATAAATGGCCATGAGCAATACCTCTTTATTTTCAAAATGGTAATCGAGATTACCATGGCTCATTTTAAGGCTTTTGGCGAGATTCCTGCTCGTTACGTTGGTAAGACCATTCTCATTATAACACTCGATTGCCCTATCGATTATTCGTTGTTTGGTTTTCATTTTAATCTCAATAAATGTAATACTCCAGCCACTCAGAAATCAGAGCATGTTCATTGGAAATTCTAAGGGCTGTTTTTTATCATGGATTGTTAAAATGTTCCAATTTAACCGGTTCGTTACTGCCCGCGAACAAAAACCCACTTTCCTTGCCCAGGTTTATCGGCGTCGAACTTTGGGTATTTCCTAAAATCATCAGTCCGCTTTTGGTGGGGGCCACCGCTTCAAATCCCTTTCCTTTATCATTTTTCAATACCAACCCTACCCCCGCATCCGCCCTTGGGGTTTCCACTTCCGCATCATAAAGGCTTCCTGAAATAAGCAGGTCGGTATATCCATCTTGATCATAATCAAAAGGAACAATGGAATTTATTGGCGACAGCTGACTTCGATTGGGCAGTTTATGCCATTTGAAACCTTTCTCACCGACATTTTCCAGCCAGTAATGGGCAAAAGTGGTAACGGTAAGGTGCAAGGCTTTTTCGAGTTCGGCCTCGCCGTAGATATCGTAAATATCGGCCGCCGCAAATTCACGGTAGGTGGGGAATTTCTTCTGGATCGCAGGTATCTGTTCCGATGCACAATCACGACCACGGAGCGGTAGCAGCTTCCCCTCTTTGTGCTGCCCCAATACAATATCGGTGCGGCCGTTTTTATCAAAATCGCCTGCAAAGATCTCGAAAGGTTTTTCCATACTGGCCCGGTATTTATAATTCAAACCCAAATTACCTGCTATCAGGTCTTGATCGCCATCATTATCCACGTCCAAAGCGGAAAGACCGTACCACCAGCCTGTTTTTTCACTCAATCCGAATTGCTCCGTTTTTTCTTCAAAAGTTCCTTGGTCGTTTATGAAAACTTTTATGGGCATCCATTCCCCCGTTACCACCAGGTCTGTCCAGCCGTCCCCGTTGATATCGCTCCAAACTGCACTGGTAACCATTCCTGTTTCCTTCAACCCCGAGGCCAGCTTACCGGTAACATTTTCAAACCTCAACTTTTGATCTGCTCCTCCCTTATTTTCCAAAAGATAGCTTTCAGGTGTGGAAGGATATTTTCCCGGTACATTTCTTCCCCCGACGAAAAGATCAAGGTCGCCATCATTATCGTAGTCTACAGCGGTTACCACTTTGCCGGCCGTTTTCATCATCGGCAGGGCATTATCGGCCTTTACAAAACCCGTCGGCGTATTGATGAATAGTCGATCTTGATAATACTGGTCGTCTTTTAACGGATCGTTACCGCCACGGACCACGTATAGATCGATATCGCCGTCGGCATCGGCATCAAAGAATACCGCGCCCGCATCCTCATTTTCGTAGTCGTCTTGCCAAGGCCCATCCGATAGGTTAAAAGTCTTATCGGGCCGTTGCACATAAACGGCACTTTTATGGCCTGTGGCATTGCCTACGTAAAAATCATCGAGACCATCCCCGTTGCTATCGCCAACAGCCAATCCCGGACCCATTGTGGAATATTTATGGGGAAGTAGCGGTTCGATGCGATAGTCGTCATACGTATCCTCCTCGTGAACGAAATCAATACCTGAATCCTCCGTAATATCCACAAAATTGGCCCCTCGCGTATTTTCAGGGATTTTTTTGGCATCCGTAGCGTTGGCATATTTTACCGTTATGGTCCGGTCTATATCCCCGACTTCGAGCATTTCTCTTTTACCATCAGGCCAATCGACCGAAAGTGTAAAAGAACCGAGGGAATCCCCAAGTCCGAAATGAGCGATGGGCTCCATAAAAGACTGGAATCCTCGCGTGGGATTCATCTCAAAGGTTTGTAGCTTGTTGGATTTTTTGTCTTTCAAAGTCAACTTCGCCCCAATTCCGTTCGGATTTTTTTCCGAACCTTCCAATTTAACCCTTACGAAATGGGTTTGGGTAGCATCGGCACGGTTTTCGAAAAGGGACAATTTTTGATCTAGGTTATTGATCACAAGATCTAGATCTCCATCATTATCGAGATCGCCATAGGCCATTCCGTTGGAAAATCCCTTATAATCCAAGCCCCATTCTTTGGTTATTCTTTTAAATGTCAGGTCCCCATTATTCTTAAAGGCATAATTGTTTATTGGCACACTGGGATATTCATCCATTTCCGGTCTTTTAAAAGCGGCCTGAAACGTAGTAGCAAAATTCCTATTTCCAATATCACGGTCGTTCACATCCCTTTTTATTCCATTTGTGATAAAGAGGTCTTTCCATCCATCGTTGTCAAGATCGGCAAACAGGGTAGACCAACTCCAATCGGTTGTAGCCACCCCAGCCATCCTGGAAATTTCGCCCATAATCGGAATGCCATCTTTTTGTATTCCATTGTTCAATTGCAAACTGTTCTGCATGTATTGATAATGAAACCCGAGGTCTACCGCTTCCCAAAATATTCTAGGGTTCATCCTACCCATGTTGATTTTCTCTCTTTTATGACTTTCGGGAACCATGTCTGCCTGCACTAGATCTGGCAGGCCATCATTTGTGAAATCGGCAACATCGATACCCATTCCGAACATGGAGGTATGGCCGACCGCTTGTTTTAATACTTCCCTAAAAGTACCGTCGCCATTGTTCAGATAAAAATAATCGGGTACGTTGAAATCATTGGAAAGATATAGGTCGGGCCATCCATCGTTATTCAAGTCTGCAGAAGATACCCCAAGGGTCAAACCAAAGTTCTGAACGTTGGCCTCAAGAGTTACATCCGTAAAATGCCCGTCATCGTTTCGGTACAAGTGCCCTGAAAGTTTAGGGTCATTTTTTTTCATCACGGTGGCATAATACAGGTTGCCTTGAGTCAATGGGATGGAGGGATAGTTGGCTACGAACAAGTCTAGGTCTCCATCTCTGTCATAATCAAAGAATGTAGATTGTATGGAATTACCATCGTCGTCTATACCATATTCATGGGCCTTTTCCACAAAAGTTAAGTTCCCTTGGTTGACAAACAGTTGGTTTTTAGTACCGTGATTCTTTCCGGATACCGATAGATACAGATCCATATGGCCATCATAATTGATATCGACCACCGTAACTCCGGTATACCAACTGCTATCTCCTTGTAGACCGGCCTCAGCGGTAACATCTTCGAATACCAAACCACCTTTATTCAAATACAATTTGTTCTCCACCATATTTCCCGTCACGAAAATATCGGAAAGGCCATCATTATTAAAATCGCTGATGGCCACACCCCCGCCCTCATAGATGTACGGAAAGTTATAATAATTCAAGGTGTCGGATTCTTGCACATCGTTCGCAAAAGAAAGTTTGCTATGAGATGCTTCGACCATTTTGAACAATGGCGGATCGACAGCCATCGGTTTATCATCGCTACAACTTGACCATAGGATGGAAAGTAAAATTGCCATCAAAAAAATACATGACCGCATAGGGTTTGGAAATCGCTTTTTAGCAGGATTTTTTAATTATACCCCGGGTTCTGCGGATATAAGGGATTGGTATCTACTTCAATCTGTGGTATTGGCAAATATTCCCTACCCTCTCTATACTGTGATCCGCCCATATTGGATTTCAGCTCATCGGTAATGGCTCCGGGCATCAGGCCCCATCGTAAAAGATCTAAGTAGCGATCCCCTTCAAATAGCATTTCCAACACCCTTTCGTCCCTAATCTGTTGCCTCAGCGTTGCTGGGTCCGAAGCTGTTCTAATGCCCATATCAGACCTTGTTCTTACTTTGTTCAGAGCGTCCAAAGCCAAAGGGCTGTTCGGTACCGCCTCGTTTTGGGCCTCGGCGTACATTAACAGAATATCGGCATAACGCATAATGCGCCAATTGATATCGGAACCGTTCGGGCCACTAAATTCAGGTTGTGCCTTCCCGTCCCTAAAATCGAGATACTTGCGAACCGCAACGGCATTCAAATTGTCGGCAAAGGCCTTTTGGAACGTATCCAAATAAACCATAATTCCCGGTTCGTTCCAAAGGATAGTGTTGAATGCCCTGGGATCGATTTCTCCCCCAGTAGTAGTTTCTGCTAAAAAAGCTTCCCTTACCCAGGGGTTTACCAATACACCTGATTGGCTAGTATATCCCGGGGGGGATAAGTCGGACTCAAATGCCGCCGTTAGATTGCTTCCCGCGTTATCGGCACCCCAAGCGGATCCGTTATTATCGAACTGGATTTCAAATAAGGACTCCGTATTGTTCTCCTGTGCGTTTCCAAAGTTGGCCGCTTGGTTCGGCATCAAGCTGTAAAGGTCTCCTTCTCTATCTATTATTTTTTGGAATTCGGCAGCGGCCAATGCGTATTCATCGACATTTTCAAGTCCTGAACGGTATAGATGGGTTTTTCCGAGCAGTCCGGTCGCAGCTCCCCAAGTAGCCCTACCAATATTAGCATCATCCCATTTCTCGGGCAGTAAGCCCTGGGCCATTTTTAAATCGGCAATAACTTGCTGCCAGATTGCCTCGGGCTCCGAAGGCGGATTTTTTATTTCATCGATCGAAGCAGCCGGCTCCGTAATCAGCGGCACGTTCCTGAACATGGTAACCAGATAGAAGTATTGAAACGCTCTCAGATAATGGGCTTCGCCCAGAATTTGGTTTCTTTGCTCCTCGGAAAATGAAGGGTCTTCGATCTCGGGCACCTTAACCAAAATCGTATTCGCCCTAAGGATGGTTTTCCAAAATTCTCCCCATGCCTCTTGTAAGCGCCCGAACGTCGGTTCGATGGAGAAATTGGAAGCATCGGTAGTAACCCCTTGAAAAGGTATCGGGTTTACAGCGTCTGATCGGTACATTGTATGTAAGATCATCATTCTGCCCCAACTGAACACTCCGGACAACGGACTATAAGCTCCTATTATCGCCTTGTTAGCATCATCACCCGATTGCCAAAACACATCGGGGTTGAGCCGGTTTTCGTCCGTGACTTCCAACAAATCCTCATTACATGCACTGACCCAAAGAATGGACAAGGATAGCACAAGGAATATTTTTTTGAATTTTCTCATTTTTTTGAACTTTTTTTTTATTATAATGAAACCTGAACGCCAAGGGTAATGGTTCTAGGTACTGGATAGGCATTCTCGTCGACACCGGCGTTAAAAAGACTGTTTCCCCTACTGATATTTCTGCCGATTTCAGGATAATATCCGGAATAATTATCGATAATAAAAGCATTCTCCACATTGAGGAATACCCTTAGTTTATCCAAAGCTATTTTTTCTACGATATCCGCTGGAAACGTATAGCCTATGGCAACGTTCTTTAACCTAAAATACGATCCATCTTCTACATAAAAATCGGAGGTCTGTCTATTTACCGCCGGATCCGCAACGGATGCCCTTGGAATACTCGAAGGGTTGTTAGGCGTCCAAGCATCCTTGGCAATGGCAAATTTACCGCCGTTTTGGGCAAATACCCCTTCGAAAAGTTTACCGTTAACAATTTCGTTGCCCTGCAGGCCTTGAAAGAACAAACTGACATCCAATCCTTTGTAGTCGGCACCCAAATTCAGGCTGTACTCGAAATCGGGAATCGAACTGCCGAGAAAGGTTTTATCGGTAGCATCTAAAATACCATCGTTATTAATATCGACATATCGGAAGTCTCCAGGAACGGCCGTTCGGCCCACTAAGCCATCCGCGTCGATTTCGGTCTGGTTCTGATAGACTCCATTGGTTTTATACCCATAAAAATAGGCCACGGGGAAACCAGCCTCCGTTCGTGTACTGTTAAAACTTTCATCGGTAAAGCCTCCGGCGGTAATCGGATTGACACCCTCGCCCAGATCCGTAACTTCATTGTTGAGTGTACTGAAATTGCCCGTAGCGGAATAGTTAAAATCGTTGATGGAGTTCCTATAGGTCAATGAAAATTCAAAACCATTGTTTTCGACGGTTGCCGAATTGAAGGGTATGGAAACATTTGTTCCCGAGGTGGGATTTATGGGAAGGTTGGCCAAGATATCTTCCGATGTTTTCTTAAAATAATCGACCGTAAAGGCTATTTTTCCATCGATCAAGGTACCTTCGATACCGACATCGGTAGTGGTGGTCTCCTCCCATTTTAGATCTGGGTTCGAGTATTGTATCTGTGAGACCCCGCTAACCCTTTCCTGGCCTGTTCCAAAGGTGTATTCGCTGGTAATGTTCAATGCCGTCACATACTGAAAAGGGTCAAGATTATCCGATCCCAGTTTACCCCAACTACCCCGGAGCTTTAGATTATTTATAAAGTCAACATCAAAAAATGATTCTTCGGAAATGTTCCAGCCAAGGGAAATCGAGGGAAAGACCCCGAACCTGTTTTCCTCACCGAAATTGGAAGAGCCGTCCCTTCTCAATGTTGCGGACAACAAATATCTGCCGGCATAATCATAATTAATCCGCCCGAACACACTGCGAATATTTCTAGGTAACAAACGTCCCGAAGGCTTGCCTACGACTTCGCTCGCAGCATCTACCGTACGGGTATCGTTACTGAGAAAGCTTTCTACTGATACCTCTAAGGTCTCCCTTTTATCCTTTTGTTCCGAATACCCAGCCAATAAATCAATATTGTGTTCGCCAAAACTCTTGGTATAGGTAAGCAGGTTCTCTACGATGGTGGAAACGAAGGTAGATCTATTGTCGGAAAGGTCGGCGATCGGGTTATTGCCCACGTCGGAATTGCTCATGAAATATGTGGGGACAAACCTAAAATTACGGCCGTTGTTGTAATTCACCGATAGGTTCAGCTTGTATTTCAGGCCATCGATTATTTCGTACTCTCCCGATATGTTTCCTAAAACATTGTAGTCGGTTTCCTTTCTGTCGGTGAGCTTTGCAATGCCTAAATAGTTTGTCGATCGGGTAATTCCAGCGACACCGGTATTGGCCGCCGCATACCCTCCATCGTTAACGTCACTTAAAATCGGAGAGATAGGCAAATGACCATATTCACTACCGAAAACCGTATTTTGTTTGTTCGTCGATGCCGATAGGAACAAGGAAATCTCCCCTTTCTGGTCGAAGTGTTGATTCTGACCGAAGTCCTATCAAATTCAGAGGCTTCGACGACCCCTTCCTGCTCCAACCTATTTGCGGAAATACTGTAGGTACTCTGCTCCCCGCCCCCGTACAACCGCAACCCGTAGTTTTGTGTCAATGCTGACCTCAGCGACGCAGCCTGGATATCGGAATCGACCGCAGGGTCAAAATCGTTAAAGTTGCTCGGTACCGTATTGCCATCGTTCTGGTAGGCCTGCTCCCTATTGGCTATAAAATCGGCGGCATTCAGCATGTCTAAATCCCTAACCACGTTGGCAAAGCCCCAACTAGCATCCAAATCGATTTTCAACGGCTGTCCGCTGGTTCCCTTTTTAGTGGTCACAAGAATAACACCTTGCCCCGAACGGGCACCATATATCGATGCCGTGGCATCTTTTAGAACCTCGATGGATTCGATATCACTGGGATTTAAAAAATCCATATTATCGGAAAAGACGCCGTCGATAACATATAGGGGATCTTGATTACTCAAAGACCCGGTACCCCTGATAATAATATTAGTACCGGCGCCGGGGGCGCCGCCATTTACTTCGACCCTTACACCAGTTGCCTTACCGACCAAAGCCTGCGAGGCGTTTCCGGTCACTACTTCGTTGATGTCCTCTCCCTTTATTGAACTCACGGCCCCCGATACGTTCGCTCTTTTCTGTGTTCCGTAGCCCACGACCACCACTTCGTCCAATGCTGCAGCATCTTCCTCCAACGAAATCGAAATCTGGGTCTGGTTGCCCACACTGACCTCTTTGGTCGCATAACCCACATACGAAACGACCAAAACTGCATTTTGGCCCGCCACTTCTAAAGTAAAATTTCCATCAAAGTCGGATTGCGCTCCGTTGGTAGTACCCTTTTCAACAATACTGGCACCGGGCAAGGGAATTCCTTCCGTATCGGCAATGGTACCATTGACCGTTTGTTGCGCCATAACAAAGCCAATATTGCCGATTCCAAAAATTAATAATAGGCATAAACGGATTCGTGGAATTGATTGGAGTGTACATAAAAACGACATTTTTATCGCCCCGTTCGCTTGATTTTTCATATAATTCAGTTTATTAAAAGCCATTTTATCCATAAGGAACAGCAAGAAATTAAAGGTTCGATTAAGGTTAAGTATTAGGTTTAAAACTGTTAATTTTTACTAAAGTAATAAAAAAAAATAGGGCTGATGCCCTAATCAATTAAAAAAAATCTAATCTTGTTCCGTAGTATTGAAAATTTGGGCGAAGCGTTATTCAAAATCGGTCGCTTGCTTTGCAAGTGCAATTACCACTGCTGTACACCGATTCGATGAAAAGCATACGAATAGTTTTTAAAAAAACGGCAAAATGAACAAAAAGGTAGTAGTACCCCTTGTACTGATATGGGGATTTATCTCCTGCAAGGATACACCCAAAGAAGTAAAACAGGAGTCTGAATCTACCGAAGTAAATTACTTGGACGAATCCAAGGCAGACTTTGATGCCCGTATGCAATGGTGGCGTGACGACACCTTCGGCATGTTCATCCATTGGGGGCCGTATGCCGTACCGGCAGGTGTTTACAAAGGGAAGGACATCAAGGAAAAAAGTGGGGAATGGATCATGCACTTCGCCAAGATTCCCATCGCCGAATACGAAGAGTTCGCCAAACGGCTCGACCCGAAAAAGTTTAATGCCGATCAATGGGCCGGCATCATAAAGGACGCCGGTATGAAATATGTAGTGATAACCTCAAAGCACCATGACGGTTTTGCGATGTGGGACAGCAAGGTTTCCGACTATGACATTATCGACTTTTCACCTTACGGCAAGGATGTTCTGAAACTGCTTTCCGAAGCCTGTAGAAAAAAAGACCTTAAATTCGGGGTTTATTATTCCATAATGGACTGGCACCACGCCGATGCCCAAGCCGACAGCTATCTTGAAAGCCGCGAGGGGACTCCCGAAAATAAAGCAAATTTTGCGAATTACCTTGAAGACTACATGAAACCTCAGCTCAAGGAACTTATCGAGAATTACGATGTGGACATCCTTTGGTTCGATGGCGAATGGGTCGACGAATACACCCACGCCCAAGGGAAGGAAATCTACGAATATGTACGTTCGCTAAAGCCCGATATAATCATCAACAATCGGGTCGATAAAGGGCGGCAGGGCATGCAGGGCATGAACAAGAACGATAGCGATTTTGCGGGCGATTTCGGCACCCCGGAACAGGAAATTCTGGAAGGTACGGCGACCACCGATTGGGAGTCGTGCATGACCATGAACGATACCTGGGGATACCGGGTCAACGACCACAACTGGAAAACTACCGAAACCTTGATCTATAATCTGATCGATGCGACCGCAAAAGGCGGGAATTACCTGTTGAACGTGGGGCCGACCCCCGAGGGCCTGATCCCAAAAGCCAGTGTCGAACGCTTGCATGAAATCGGCACATGGCTGGATACAAATAGAGAGGCCATTTATGCTACCGATAAATTGAAAGGAGATTATAAACAGGGCGAGGACATCCGTTTCACCAAAAGCAAGGACGGAAAATACATATATGCCCTTCTTCTAAAAGAACCAAGGAATACGATTATACTGAAAAATATCAAGCCCGACGAAGGTACGAAAATCCGGTTGCTCGGGATTGACGAAGAATTGAAATGGACGTATTCCGATATCAAGGGATTGACTGTTACCGTGCCAAAATCGTCGGCCGGAAAATACGCTTGGACACTTAAAATAGAGGGGGAGGAACAAAATGATACGAATTAAGATTACATTTCTATTACTGTGCCTGGCCGGAGCTAGAATGGTTTCCGCGCAGGCCCACACCGGCGAACGCGCCCAATGGTTTGTCGATGACCGTTTCGGTATGTTCATACATTGGGGCATCTACAGCGGTGCCGAAGGTATCTGGAAAGGTGAAAAGATCAGGCACGACAACGATTATGCCGAGTGGATCCAATACCGCAACCGGATCGCAAAGGAAGAATACCTGACCTTGTTGGACCGATTCGACTGGAACGCGATCGACGTTGAACAATGGGTGCTGCTGGCCAAGAAGGCGGGCATGAAATACGTGACCCTGACCGCAAAGCACCACGACGGTTTTGCGTTGTGGGACAGCAAGGCCAGCGATTACAACATTACCAATTACAGTAATCCGAAACGGGATATTGTAAAGGAGCTCGCCGCGGCCTGCAAAAAACACGGCTTGAAAATGGGGCTTTATTACTCCCACTGGATCGATTGGGAGCACCCCTATGGTTGGGACCATACGAAAGAAATTTATCCGATTACCGCCGAGAACTACGACCAATACTGGCAGGAAAAGGTTATACCGCAAATGCGGGAGCTGCTGACGGGCTACGGCGATATCGGCCTTATCTGGTTCGATATGTGGGTCAACCATTCCGAGAGCATCGTCACCAAAGTACAGTTATTGCAGTTAAAGGACCTCATCCGCGAACTGCAGCCCGATTGTCTGGTCAACTCCCGATTGGGTCTTTCCATCGAAGAGGATCCCGATGTCGACTTCCGTACCTTGGGCGACAATCAGTTGGGCAACGAAAAATTGGAGTACCCGTGGCAGACCCCCGCCACGGTTGCCCATTCCTGGGGATTTAATTCTTACGAAGGCCAATGGAAATCGACCACAACGCTGTTGAGGTCCCTGATCGGCAACGTAAGCCTGAACGGCAACTATATGTTGAACATCGGACCGCGCGCCAATGGCGATGTGCCCTATGAGATTACCTATCGACTGGACGCCATGGGCAAATGGCTCGAGGTCAACGGCGAGGCGATCTATGGTAGTGAGGCGTTCGAGCTACGTTCCGACCAGCACGATTGGGGCCGAATCACTTATAAAAAAAAACCTGAGGGTGGCACAAAGGTCTATCTGCATGTTTTTACCTGGCCTTTGAACAAACAATTGACCGTAACCGGAATCAAAACGAGCCCCAACAAAATTTATGCCTTGGCCGATGCCGATAAATCCCCATTGAAATTCGAGCACAATGGGGCACTGACAAAAATCGATCTCCCAGAGCTTGCCCCCGACCCCTATGTTTCGGTTTTGGTATTGGAATACAATCAAAAACCGGAAACGGAACAAGACCTTGTTGCCACCGCAGTTTCAGGAGGCTATTCCCTAAAAATTGAAAATGCAAAGCATTCCGAAGGAAATTCTTTAATAGAAGAACCAAGTCGTTATGGCACCATTCCGCAACATGCCGTAGTCGAGCATAAGCAGAGCTATATCTGGAAAATCTTTATCGATAGACCTACGGAGTTCTATGTGGATGCCTCCTACAGTTTTCAGGGGAAATCCGACGGAGGGGAAATCCACATAAAGGCAAACGGCCAAGAAATACGGAAAGATATAAAACCCACCGGAAAGACCGTTGGCGAGCCGGGGGAAGACTGGGTGATAGACAACTACGCATCGCACCGAACGGGAAAATTGGAACTGGATAGGGCCGGTTATTATGAGATCGAGCTAGAAATCGAACCCAAACAAAATGGGGGAATCGATTTTCAATGGTTATGGTTGGAGGAAATAACTAAATGAACGTACCAAATTACTTCAACAATTTCCACAACATTCGAGGTAGAACCATTAAATTAACCTATTTCAATCATTTAAGCTCCAACTCCTCCACATCCTCCGTTCCCTCCCCACGGATTTCTTTGTAGGCAGCTATCATTTCCTCCAATTTCTCCGGATTAGTTTCCGCCAGATTTTTTTCCTGTCCGATATCGTCCTTTAGGTTGTAAAGTTGATAAGCTTTATCATTGCCCAGTTCGATGTTTACGAACTTATTTATGGCGGGTCCGTCATAAGGCGGAATCATAGCCCAATCTCCTTGACGAAACGCGGTCCTGCTGGTGGCCTCCAAAACAATCTGGTCACGGCCCTTTTTGCTTTTTCCTAAGAATACATCCAACAAATCCTCACTGTCTTCGCCTTTTTCATCGCTGCCGACCAAATCGGCCAATGAGGTAAGCAAATCTAGTTGGGAAACCAAGGCGTCGGATGTTCCCGGGGCGATATGGCCTTCCCAATAGGTGATGAAGGGCACGCGCGTACCGGCCTCGAACAGGCTATATTTTCCGCCACGCAAGGGCCCGGCCGGTTTGTGATTGCCCAGCTTTTCGACGGCATCATCATAGTAGCCGTCATTTATTACGGGACCATTATCACTGGTAAATATGATCAGAGTGTTTTCCAAAAGCCCCTCCGACTCCAAAGTGTTTATGAATTCGCCTACGGACCAATCGGCCTCCACGATGACATCTCCCCTGGGGCCCATACCTGACGAACCTTCGAAGCGTGGATTCGGAGTACGGGGCACATGCGGCTGCTGCAAGGCATAATACAAAAAGAAAGGTTCACTTTTGTGTTCCGCAACATATTTTTGGGCTTCGGCCAAGAAGGTATCGGCCATATCTTCGTCGACCCACTTGGCCGATTCGCCGCCTTTCATAAAACCTATTCGGGGTATGCCGTTTACAATACTATTGTTATGGCCATGGTGCCATTTCATTTTCAGCATTTCAGGATTGTCCTTGCCCGTTGGCTCCCCTTCAAAGTTGTTTTCGTAATCAACCTCTATAGGGTCGTTCGGGTCTAGCTTGACCACGTTTCCGTTTTGAATGTATACCGTTGGCACCCGGTCTTGCGTGGCCGCCATGATATAGCTCTGCTCGAAACCTACTTCGTTGGGGCCGGGAGCGATATGCTGGTTCCAGTTTACGTTTCCGGTACCTAATCCTAAATGCCATTTTCCCACAATACCTGTTTTGTATCCTTTTTCTTTGAGCATTCTGGGAATGGTCATCTGTGCCGTGTCGATGATTAGTGGTGCGGTACCCGGAAGAATCTTGGCGTTTTTGTTCCGCCACGGATAAGTTCCCGTGAGCAGGGCATATCGGCTTGGGGTACAGGTCGCGGAAGAGGCGTAGCCGTTGGTAAAGCGCATGCCGTCGTTGGCAAGCTTGTCCAAATTGGGAGTTTCCAATTCTGTGGCCCCGTAGGCGCCTAGTTCACCATATCCGAGGTCGTCTGCGTAGATGATGACGATGTTGGGGCGGTCGGGACTATCTTCTTTGATAGGTATTTTTTCCTTTTTTGATTGGCATCCGGATAGTAGTATAACCACAGCGGTTACTACGTATGTGAAACTCAACCATCTCTTACTATTACCTATTCTCATCGTTTTCTATTTAGTCAGGTTGTTTTGTCTTCGGCTTCGTTTAATACGTATCCTTCATCCAATCATAGGGTTTCCGTTTGATCCAATTGCCGCGAGTAAAATCGGGGAAATCTTGAGGTTCACCATTGTTGGCGATGGATGCTTCCGACAACGGGGTAACGGCACTCCAAGCAGCGGCGTCGTAAGCGTCCATCGGCGGGGCGACGTTCAGTTTGGCGGATTCGACGAAGGCGTGGTCAACGAAAAAATCCATTCCACCATGTCCGGCATCTAGGGCGTGCTCACCGTATTTTTTCCAAAGGGGATGGTCGTATTTCTGTAGCCATTCATCCGCAGCATCCCATTCGTCGTACTTCGATTTTCCTTCTACGTAGATACGGTTGCCATCGACTTCCCAAAGTCCTTTGGTACCTTGAACGCGGAAGCCCAATGAATAAGGCCTGGGTAATGTCGTGTCATGGGTCACAATAATCGTCTCCCCATTGGCGGTTTCGATAGTACTTGTAATGACATCGCCCATTTTGAATCTTACCTTGGCATTGGGGTGATTCTCTCCGCCGTTTTCTACAATGTAATCGTGCAGTCCCCGGGCTTTAGTGGCATGTGAGGTAAGGGAAAGGAATCGGTTTCCGCGGTTGATATCGTCCATTATGGCGATCGGGCCTAGGCCGTGGGTCGGGTACACATCGGCATTTCGCAGGATCGAATGTTGTGTGCGCCATTTGGATTCCGAGATGCCTTTGTCCCCGAATTCAACGCCCTTTCCATAGGCATCTTTACCGTCGTTCAGCAACACGCCCCGGAGATCGTGCTGATAACCGCATCTAAAGTGCATCATCTCTCCAAAAACGTTTTGTTTGACCATGTTGAGCACCGCAAGAACATCACGACGATAGTTTACGTTCTCGAGAATCATCAAATGAGAGCCAGATTCCTCGTGTGTATTGACCAGGTCCCAACATTCTTCCATGGTGTTCGCTGCGGATACTTCCATCCCGGTAAACTTGCCTGCCTTCATGGAATCGACGGCCATGCGAGTGTGCCAAAGCCATGGGGTGGCGATGAGTACGGCATCGACTTCCTGCAAGGCCAGCAAATTGAGGTAATCCCTTTCGTCTTTCCCGAAGGTCTTTGGTTTGGCTCCGCCCGCTTTGGTGATGGCATCCAAAGCCATCTTTATACGGACATCATCGATGTCGCAGATGGCGACCACGTTTACGTCGTCCCTTTGCAACAGATTGTTCATGTGGTTGGTGCCCCGGAGACCGACCCCGATCATACCAACATTTAACTTTTCTTTCATCCCGTATTTTGAGATGCCGAAGGTCAAATTGGGCAGTGTAGCCATTCCTGCGCCTACTATGGCTGTTTTTTTGATGAAATTTCTTCTTTTGTTCATGTTCAAGGGTTCTTAGAGAATATTTAAACATCCTCTTATTCATATTGTAAAATCAAATATAGAAAGAAGGATCTCGATGTCAACAGTTCAACGCTTAATTTTTAAAGCTTTATACCGCAAAAATTTGAAATTCCTATACATTGGATACTATCCGAGTGTGACAAAATCCAATGGTTATGTGAGCGGAAGGGAAAATGTGGGATTATCTGTCCTAAGAATTATCTTAGGGTAAGAAAAACTTACTTATTTTGCCGAAAGGTACATGGCAAACTATCTTCCACCGGCCGACAGATTTCCTTTCCAAAATTTCTCCATGGTCTCCCTGAGATGATAGGAGGTGTTCTCCCGTTCATGAATGGAATGCGACCGCATCGGGTACGACATCATATCGAATAGTTTGTTATGCGCGATCAACCGGTCGATGAGCATTTCAAAACTTTGATAGTGCACGTTATCGTCGGCGGTGCCGTGAATGATCATAAGATTGCCCTCTAAATTTTGGGCAAAATTAATGGGGGATCCGTCATGGTATCCTTTTGCGTTATCTTCCAACAGTCCCATATATCGTTCTTGATAGGTAGCGTCATATAACCTTTGGTCGGACACAAATGAAACCGCCAACCCTGACTTGTAGATTTCCGGATACCTGAACATGCAATTAAGGGTCATTTGGCCTCCCCCGCTCCATCCCCAGATGCCGACCCTTTCGGAATCGAGAAAATCATAGGTTTTCAGAATTTCCGTTGCCGCTTTGGACTGATCTTCCGACGCAAGAATGCCGATCTGTCCGTAAATGGATTTCCGCCAATCACGGCCCCTGGGGGTTTTGGTACCGCGATTGTCAATGCTCATTACAACATAGCCTTGCTCCGCCATATAATGATGCCACAGATCTCCGCCACCCCAGTTGTCCTGAACGGTAGACCCGGCCGGTTCCCCATAGACATAAAAGAACAAGGGATACTTTTTGGAAGCATCGAAATCCTTGGGTTGTATCATCCAGGCATCGAGTACGTCATCGCCGATGTTTACCTTGACGAATTCCTTGGGGTTCAGGCCCAATGCATCATACTTTTCCTTTAGTTCGTTGTTATCCTCCAAAATCCGAATCTCTTTGTGCGAAGGAAGACCGATAAGCGAAAAAACAGGTGGCGTAACCGTATTTTCAAAAGTTTGAATGGCCCATTTGGCATCCGAGGAAATTTGATACGTGTTTTGTCCCGAATTGCTTGCCGGGGTAATTCTTTCAGCTTTCCCCTTACCATCGATACGGCTTCTATACAGATAGCGCTGGGTAAAATTATCCGGGGATGCTATATAGTAAACATACCCTCCTTTGGCATCGATATTATCAATGTTCACGACATCAAATTCTCCTTTGGTGATCGGCTGTATCTCTTTCCCGTCCCTCGAAACCTTGTACAAGTGTAGCCAGCCGTCGCGTTCGCTGGACCATGTAAAATAGGCCTCGTTGTCGAGCCATCGGATATCATCATGGATATCCAAAAAGGCCTTGTCGGTTTCTGTCAGAATGTTGTTGATTGCCATGGAAGGTATATTGCCCACCCATACCTTGTTCGTATTCTGGGGCCGGTTGAGTTGCTGTACCATGATCTCATCGGAATTGGGGATAAAATCCATTCGAGCCAAATAGTTGTTTCTAGGGTCTCCGGGAATATCGAACCACTTGGTATCGCCGCCTTTTGCCGATACGACCCCCACCTTGACGGCGGAAAGCGTTGTGCCCACCTTCGGGTACGGCATCGGTAAGGGTTTGGAGTATATAGAGTCGATATTGTCAATCATGTAAAAGGTGCCGACCCCTTTGGTGTCGGACTGCCAGTACGCGATATTTTCGCCGTCGGGGCTCCATCGAAACCCGTCCCTACAACTCAGCTCTTCCTCATAGACCCAGTCGAAGGTCCCGTTAATAATGCCGCCGCCGCCGTCGTTCGTTATGGGAAGTATCGTATGGTCCGAAAGGTTTTCCACATAAATATTCAATGCGCTCACATAGGCCACTTTGGAGGCATCGGGAGCGAATTTGGCGAACATTAAAGTGGATTCCGGCAACGGTTTTCCCAATTGTTGCAGCTTATCGGTCTTCAGGTCAAGTACCCAGTAATCGCCACGGGTGTGGTAGCGCCAGACCTTTTTTGTATTTGTAAACACCAACAGTTTGCCGTTATCGGCCGACCACTGGTAATCCGAAATTTCTAAGGGTGCCTTTTCGTTGTCGGGTATTAATTGGGATGCGGAGACGAGAACGCTGCGTTTGCCCGACTTGGCGTCATATCGATGTCTTTGCCACCGATCTGTGCATTTGATTCCAGGGTCGAGTAGCTTTTATTGTCCTGCATCCAGCGCACCGGGCCGAAGCCTTTTTGTTGATAAGTGCTGTTTTTGTAGATATTCGCCAATTTCAATGTGGTTTCCTCTTGGGCGGTACCGTAAAAACTAACGAACACCGCGATGAAAAGCACGGAAAGAATTTCTTTTTTAATCATTTCATGTTTGATTTTTTCTGGATTACTTCGGATGGGTTTAGGAATTAAAATAATCTCCACATCTTATTTATTACTTGCCTCTTTTCACAAATCACTTTACTATATTATCCTATAATAGCACCCTATTTAAGAAATGGAACGCTTGAATTTAGTAATTTTAAATTTGTCATTCATACAAAAATGGAATCCATGAAATCCTATCCAAGTATTTTCAACGATGTTATTGGTCCCGTAATGCGCGGCCCATCAAGTTCCCATTGTGCCGCGGCCTTGCGAATAGGAAGGATATGTCTCGATCTAATGGACGGTACTATTGAGGACGTCTATATTGAATTTGATCCAAATGGCTCTTTAGCCACTACCCATTCAGGCCAAGGTTCCGACATGGGCCTGTTCGGTGGATTTCTCGGTTGGGATGCGGATGATGAACGGTTGAAGGATTACGAACAGCATATCGAGGATGCCGGGATAAAAACTAAGATCGATATTCACGACATTGAGGCAGAACATCCGAATACCTATAAGATTACCCTAAAAAATAAAAAGGAATCGCATCAGGTCATCGGAATTTCTACCGGTGGGGGCATGATAGAGCTTATAGAAATCGACCAGGCCCCGGTTTCGATGATGGGCGGTTTTTTTGTAACGCTGCTTTATGTCGCTACTGGAACCGACCTGCTTGACGCTATTACCAAAATGGATCTGGGGGAAACCCAACAGCATAAAGGTGCGTCAAATTTTATATCGGTGCACTCTAATGAGATCCAGCAGAAGAAACTATTGAAGGAGATTTCCGCGTTCGAGAATATTTTATCCATAAAAACGATAGCTCCCGTACTTCCCATCAAATCAAGAAAAAATCTAAAAGTACCGTTTATCACGGTCGAGGAAATGCTAGCGTTCAATGCTGATAAAAATTTAAAGGTATGGGAACTGGCCGTTCAATACGAAAGCATTAGGGGCGATATACTACCGGAAGAGGTCTTCGACCGAATGGATGAAATCGTGGATATCATGGAGAATTCCATAACATTGGGATTACAAGGGACACATTATGAAGACCGTATTCTTGGGGCGCAATCCCTGTCCTTTAAAAAGAATTTGGAGCAGAAGAAACTCGTTCCTGGCGATGTTCTGAACAATTGTGTGATGTACACCTCCGCAATGATGGAAGTCAAAAGTTCCATGGGAGTCATAGTTGCGGCTCCCACAGCCGGATCATGTGGTGCGCTGCCAGGCACCTTGATCGGTACGGCACATACCTTGAATTTATCGAGAGACAGCATAATCAAGGCGATGCTGACCGCAGGGCTTATCGGAGTTTTTATTACCGAACATGCCACCTTTTCGGCAGAGGTCGGGGGATGTATGGGTGAATGCGGTTCGGCCTCCGGGATGGCCGCAGCGGGAGTAGTGGTATTGAAGGAAGGTACCTTGGCCCAATCCTTGGCTGCGGCTTCCATGGCTTTGCAAAGTTCCCTTGGATTGATTTGCGATACTATCGGAGATAGGGTCGAAGCACCTTGCTTGAACCGAAATGTAATGGCGGCCTCCACCGCGATATCCTGCGCCAATATGGCCCTCTCGGATTACGATCAAGTAATTCCCCTAGACGAGGTCATAGAAACCATGAAGCGGGTGGGCGATGCCATTCCCCATACCTT
>RCMY010000641.1_pt1 | contig 33115 bp, 17 predicted proteins | sample 2041341 | NCBI WGS metagenome assembly RCMY01 (sample SAMN09708234, study PRJNA481090) | Marine sediment metagenome, whole genome shotgun sequencing project. | reverse complement strand
TTTCGTTTTCCAAGGCATGTGCCTTGGCGACATAGCGATCCGAAAATGCTGACGATTTGAGAACTTCGTGAATCTTGATTTCCCAAAGGCGGTTTCCCGTAAAAGCTTTGTGGGAGTAATGGTCCGGCTGATTTTGCGGTTGTGTCATTGACACGGCCAATGTTCCAATGGAAATGGTTGTGAGGGCAACCAACATCCCAAATAGGATTGAGTTTGTTCCGTGTGTGGTAAATGTGGTTCCGCGCTTATCCCTATAAAAAAGAAATCCGAGAAGCGTTATAAATAGGCAAGTAAAAGTTACGGGTAGAATAATATTTGGCTGCAAATACCAGCCCAAAAGAATTCCCAAGACCAATAGTAAAGTCAGTTTTATGGGAACGAAACGCAGCAGGTTCATGGTCGTGTATCAATGAAGCAATGACGAAATGCATCAATGTACTGATTTGAAGATGTGTTGATTTAAAAATTCGAAAATATTCGTTGAAAGACACGAACCCATCTACGACGGTATGGGTAGTAAGCAATCTAAACAACAATTTTTAATTCACAATTCTGAATTTTTCCTAGCTTGAACCAGATATTTGTGTTTGAACTTGCGCCAGGTTACTGAGCATTGTCAAGGTATAACTTGAATTTAAAGCACCCTGGTCGCCCTCACAAAAGCACTGTTCCAATAGCCCTCACGCAATGAAGATACGATTACGCCCCTTGAGGTCGAAGCATGTATAAATTTGACCTCGTTGTTTTCAACGGAGACGACCATGCCTACATGGTTGATGCGTTTGCCGCGTTTGCTGGTCTTAAAAAACAGCAGATCGCCTTTAGTAACATCGTTAAGCCGAATGCGCTTGCCCGCTTCCGCCATATGATAGGATACCCGGGGAAGAGGCACATCGTTTTCGCCAAAGGCTACATACAAAAGACCTGAGCAGTCCATTCCCTTTTTTGTAGTGCCCCCGTATTTATAGCGCACCCCTGAAAATTGTAGAGCGCTACCAATAATGTTATCGGCCTTCGTGTGTTTTCGAGCGGGAGGTCTACTAGGTGGCTTGGCTTCGTTTTGTGACCGACTATCTGCTTTGGCCGTAACCGTAACTTTGCGGTTTTGGCTATAGGCAGTTTTCTTTTTGGATACGCAGGCGGTCACAAAAAGTAAGAGAGATATGTAGGCAATTTTTCGCAGCATCCAAGAAATGTTAGGGCCTTGGGAAACAAAATTAGGGAAATAATTCGATATACTGCGACGCACAAGGTTTCTAACCGAGGGCGGAACCTTGTAGGCCAGCGGATTGGAAATACGTTTCAATTTGAAATCAGGCCTTTACCACTCCGGGCTACAAGGATTTCTCGTGCACTTGGACTGCGCTCAGCACATTGCCTCGCTCATACCTTGAAGGCCAGCAGCGAATTGGGAACGTTTTGCAGGTCAGCAACGGATTGGCAATACCTTGCAGGTCGTCGACTTCTCAAATATACTGATTCACAATATTTTCAAAAAGTTCTTGCTTACCGCTTTGTAATTCAAGCTCTCCATTCTCCTTGGCGATATCATAAAGGGCTTCGAAATCGAGTTTTCCGTTTTCGAAATCCTTGCCTTTTCCGGAATCGAACGAGCTATAGCGTTTTTTGCGAAGTTCGTCGTAGCTGGATGACGAGATGATTTTATCCGCAGTGATCAATGCCCTTGCAAAAGTATCAGCCCCGCCGATATGGGCATGGAAAATATCGTCCATGTCCGTGGAATTTCTTCGGATTTTAGCATCGAAATTGACACCGCCCCCTTGCAGTCCGCCTGCTTTTAGAAAGACGAGCATAGCTTCGGTCACTTCCATAACATTATTGGGGAATTGATCGGTATCCCATCCATTTTGATAATCGCCGCGATTGGCATCGACGCTTCCTAGCATACCGTGTGCGGCGGCTACTTCCAATTCATGTTGCATGGTATGGCTTGCAAGGGTCGCGTGGTTGACCTCGATATTCAATTTGAAATCGTCTTGCAGCCCATACTGGTTTAGAAACCCGACTACGGTAGCACAGTCGAAATCGTACTGGTGTTTCATCGGCTCCATAGGTTTGGGTTCGATAAAGAAGGTACCCTTAAATCCTTGGCTACGGGCATAGTCACGCGCCATGCCGAGAAAACGACCCATATGGTCGAGTTCACGTTTCATATCGGTGTTCAAAAGGGACATGTAACCTTCCCGACCTCCCCAGAACACGTAGTTTTCGCCATCGAGCTCCATAGTGGCATCAAGTGCCAGTTTTATTTGTCCCCCGGCACGCGCCAAAACCTTGAAATCGGGATTGGTAGAAGCCCCGTTCATATACCTCGGATTGGAGAAACAGTTGGCCGTACCCCACAAAAGCTTTACACCGGATTCTTTTTTCTTGCCTTTGATATAATCGACAATCGTCGCCAATCGCTTTTCTGATTCGGCAAAGGTCGAAGCTTCTTGGATCAGATCGAAATCATGGAAACAGAAATAATCGAAGCCCATCTTTGTAATGAATTCAAAAGCAGCATCGGCTTTTGCCTTGGCGGCTTCGACAGGATCGGAAGGTTCGTCCCAAGGAAAATTTTGGGTACCCGGTCCGAATGGGTCGGCACCTTGTCCGCAGAAAGTATGCCAGTAGGCGATGGCAAACTTAAAATGGTCGCGCATCGTTTTGCCGGCGACTTTCTGCTCGGGATTATACCATTTAAAGGCCATCGGATTGTCGGAATCCTTGCCTTCGTATTTGATTTCGCCGATTCCTTTGAAGTATTCTTTGTTTCCTAGTGTTGTCATATTGGAGATTTTTTAATTACTGATTTATATTTTCAAAAAAAGTTTATGAGTTTAAAAAAAGTACTTTACGGTAACTGTCTTTTATTTATTGTTGCAAGTTTTGTTGCCATAGATCAAAAAAGCGGCAATCTGTTGAACACTATTCTAAGGTTGCGTAGTTTGCCTCAACCACTTATTGGCTAGTTTGCAAAGATGACTTTAGTCTCTTTCAAGCATCCTCTCCAACTCCCTCTTCCATTTTTGATATGCCTTTTCATAGTTCTCTTTCTCGTTGGATGGCTTAAATCCCATCACATAATCATTATCCATAATCCGTTTGCCAAACGTATCGAAATCGCCTTTGTGCAGTTCACAGGCCCTTGCGGCTCCGATAGCTCCCGTAGTATTGTAAATCTCGATTTCCTGTCCGATTAATGTTGAAACGGTATTTGAAAATATCTCAGAACGGAACAGGTTGTCGTTTCCGGTGCGGATGACCTTGGGTTTGATGCCGTCGGATCGTAAGATTTCCATGCCGTAGACAAAGGCGAAGGCAACGCCTTCCAATGCGGCCCTGCAAAGATGGGCTTTGTTGTGGTTGTTGAGATTGATATTGCCCATGCGGGTACCCAACCTCCTGTTGTTCAACACGCGTTCAGCACCATTGCCGAAGGGATGAATGGTAACCCCGTTAGAACCGATCGGTACCGAATTGGCGAGATCGTTCATTTCATTGTAGTCGGACACGTCAAGATTGTTCATTAGCCAGCGGTACATGATACCTGCGCCATTGATACAGGCCATCTTACCTATTCTGGTGTTTTCAGTAGTGTAGTTTACATGGGCAAAATTGTTGACCCGCGAACTTTCCTTTACCGAAAGACTGTCGGTTATTGCATATATTACGCCCGATGTACCTCCGGTAGCCGCAACTTCGCCCGGATTGAAGACATTCAAAGAAAGGGCGTTGTTGGGTTGGTCCCCCGCCCTGTAATAAATGGGCGTGCCTTCTACCAGCCCGGATTCGGATGCGCCTTGGTCCGATACTTTGGACTGAACAGAAAAGGTATCCACGATGTCGGCAATCAGATGCTCTTCGATGCCATAGTAATCCAACAACCAATCGGCTATGGAATTGGTTTTAAAATCCCAGCAAACACCCTCTGAGAGGCCTGAAATCGTAGTGTTTATCTTGCCGCTCAATTTGTAGGCGATGTAATCACCGGGCAGCATGAATTTATGGATATTCGAGTAAATGTCAGGTTCGTTTTCCCTGACCCATTTTAATTTGGATGCGGTAAAGTTGGCGGGGGAATTTAAAAGGTGCTGCGCACATTTTTCGTTACCCAGATCGTCAAAGGCCTTTTGGCCGATTTCTACCGCTCGGCTATCGCACCAGATGATGGAATCCCGTAGCGGTTTACCATGCTTGTCGACCACGACCAGCCCGTGCATTTGGTAAGAGATACCAACGCCGGTGATGTCGGCGGCTTTAATGTTATTGTCTTTTATAAGGGATTGTGTGGCCTTACAAACATGGGTCCACCACGTATCGGGATGCTGTTCGGCCCAGCCATTTTCCAAAGCAGTCATTTCCATTTCGACTTTGGGCTCGCTGACCACGGCTACCCTTTTGCCCGTCGAGGTCTCTACCAAGGCTGCTTTTATGGATGAACTGCCGATGTCATAACCTATGGAATACATATGTTCAGGGAGATTTTTAATGGAAAGCCAAGTTATCGTTTTTGTTTTGATAAGGCAAACGACTAACTAAAAATGTTCAAGGATAAAAGGGATAGTTATTTCATTTGATTTACAATGGCATCCTTTACGGAAAATCTAATAATGAAACACAAGGTACTCGTCACAGACTAACGCTAGCGGGATGCCTATAATATAAAAGGTCCTGACAGTTTGAATTGTCAGGACCTTTCGAACATTTAAATTATTATAATTTTTTAGTAGCCCGGGTTTTGCACTAGGTTCGGGTTCGACAACAAAGCCGTTTCCGGAATGGGGAAAAGGTTTACATTGGGATCTCCGCTAACTTCCTTTAAAGCCCATGGGGCCGTAAACTGGTCGAACCTCACCAAATCGTTCCGCCTCCAAAACTCGATGTAGAGTTCGCGTGCCCTTTCTGCCAATAGCACTTCTTCGGTAACACTGGGAAGGTCAGGGGTATCTTCCCTTTTTTGGCGTAATTCGTTGACTATGGCAGTTACATCACTTCCCATGCGTAGCATAGCCTCAGCCCGCATTAAATGGGCATCGGCAAACCTGAAAATAGAAATATACTGTCTTCGCGAATTGATCAAGGGGCTCTTGGAATCATCGATGTCGGTGGGATCGAAAGGATGGTATTTGATTACCCGAATACCATCAGTTTCAGTATTTCCTACTAACGCGTCAACCTCTTTTTCGAAGATTAAAGGATTGCCCTGTCTGTTTTTAAGAGGAGTTCCATCTTCGTTATATTGTTGGCCGATCAAGAAGCCATAGCCGATACCGAGATTTTGATTGTCCGCATCGGTAGGGCCCGGTACAAAACCTCTGCGTTCTTCTTGTCCATCACCAACATAGTTACTGGTGGGATTTCCATCGAAGGTGTCGTAGAACTCGGCCAAGGTCGTAAAACCGTTCCAGCCTCCGCCGGTTTCATCGGGGGTGTTCTGATTGTAATGCAAGGTGTTGAAAATTCTAGGAGCAATCTCACTTTTGGTGTAAAAAATGGTTTCGGTATCGTCGGTGGGCTCGAAAATGGCGAAGTAGCCATCTTCTATAGCAAAACCTTTCGCTACTATGGCATCGACGGCATCAATTACTTTCTGCATATCGGCACTCTCAAAAGTGCCACTACCATTGTAAATACCTGCATTAAGATACAATTTGGCCAAGAGAAAACTTACCGCCTCTTGGGATGCTTCTCCCGTATTGGAAAATCCAGGTGTTACCGATGGCAATACCGACAACGCATCTAACAAGTCAGTTTCTACGAAGGTATACGCCTCTGTTCTAGTTAATACTCTTGGGTTGATATTGGGACCTTCCGTCACTTCGCGAAAAGGCACCACTCCGAATAGATCCATAACGAAGAACATGTTAAAAGCTCTCAAGAATTTTGCTTCCGCAACGGTTTCCGGACCAGATGAACTGGTTTCTATAATTTCGGTGGCCCTGAAAATATTTTCATTGAGATTGTTCCAGGAGTTTTTTATAAATACATGATCTGGTCTCCAGGTATGTGTGTGTAACTGTCGCCAAACCCCGTTATCGCCCCAATCCGTTCCTCGAGTAGGAACCATGAGTTCGTCTGTGGACACTTCGGATAGCGCGTACATGTTTTCTTGGGTCGAAAAATCGCCTCCGACTTCGTTATAAAGGTCACCCAAGGATGATTCAGGGTTTGAAAGGCCTGAAAATCCTCCATCCCCAGTCTCTGCACTGATAAGGGAATCAGTCTCCTCGATTTCCAAATCGGTACATGACAACAGACAGGTTATCATGAGGGCCGAAGCGAACATCGGTTTTATAAAAGTTTTTAATTTCATATCAATTTTTTTTAAAAAGTTACATTAAATCCAAAGGTTATCGTCCTTGGCCGTGGAAAAGAACTATAATCTATTCCTGCTATGGGCAGCCCGTTCAAGAGATCGCCACTGGCCGGGGTTACACTGACCTCGGGATCAAGACCGCTGTAATCTGTAATGACAAAAAGATTCTGGGCATTCAAACTGAGTCGCATGGTCTTAAAACCTCCCTCGCCCGATAAGGGTACATTGTAACCGATCGACGCATTTTGTAAACGTACGAAATCGCCTTTTTCCAAAAACCTTGTGGAGACCGATGCTTCCGCAAACCGTCCTTCCTCGCCTGCAAGGGCGACTACGTCTTGGATTACGTTGTTACCACTTCCAATAGCACCTCCCGTAAAAAAGGCGTTAGCGGTATTATTGTAGATATAGTTGCCAAATTGGCCGTTGAAGTAGAGCGAGGCGTCCCAATTTCTATAATTGGCACTGGTAGAGAAACCGCCCGTAAGATCGGGTAAGGCGCTCTTACCTACGAATTTTTGGTTGTCTATACCCCCTTCGAAAATAGGATTTCCGTTTTCGTCAAAGCCCGTAAATTCCCTAAGATAAAAGGAATATAAGGGTTGTCCTTCGGCCAGACGTTGTGCGAAAGCATTGGTTAGTCCGGCTCCTCTAATGGTTCCGGCTGCAATTTGCCCGTCAAAATCCTGGATTTCATTTTCGTTGTAGGCCAAGTTGAATCCTGCGGTCCAGCCAAAATCCTCGCCCTGTAAAATATCATAGTTCAAGGCAAATTCGACGCCTTGGTTCAATACCACGGCATCCAAGTTTTGGAAGAAGGTGGGCTGTGGCGAAGGTTGTGCTGCTTCGATGTTCAAAAGCAGATCGCTGGTTTCCTTACGATAGACATCGATGCTACCATTCAATCGATCGTTAGAAAAGCCGAAATCGATACCTACGCCATATTGGGTGGTCTCTTCCCATTTTAAATCTGGGTTAGCGAATTCTACCGTAGTGATGCCGGGAATGTTGATTTCACCATTATCGTTCGGTCCACCATCGGAATATTTTTCCCTTCTTACGAACCGACCATAGCCCAGACCATCCTGATTTCCGGTTATACCGTAGTTCAATCTAAGTTTGAGGGTTGAAACTGCGTCCCCGATAAAATCTTCCTCGTTGATTTTCCAGGCAAAGGCTCCGGACGGGAAAACACCGTATTGATTGTTTTCCCCAAATTTAGAAGAACCGTCAGCTCGAACCGTTGCGGTAAATAGATATTTATCCGAGATTGTATAGTTTACCCTAGCAAAAAAGGATTGCAATTCGTCGGTGTTGTCGAATGTATCTGTAAAAACAGAACTTACTGGAATGCCCACATCCCCTAGGAAATCCGTACCGGTTTCCGGAAAAAGCCGGTTGACAAAAAGACCGTCAGGATCGTCATCGCCGCCTACTTTTGCGGCATAACCGTATTGTTGGTACGATCCGGTGATTCTTGATTCAAGAATGTCCGCAGCACTGGAAAGGTTCTGAGCCATAGTGTTAAGGTTTGTGGTGGAATATCCCCAACCTTGTGTGTTTCTACCCCTTGTGTTAAAATCCTGATACGAAAAGCCAGCTAGGGCATCCAAGGTAGAATTGCCGAATTCCTTGTTGTAATTAACGGTGAGTTCGAGCAATCGGTTTTCGTTCGTAAGATCGTTCAGGGCACCCCTACCGTTACCACCGGCACCGCTACCTACGTTAAAGGATTTACTGCCCAACGTAGCTTCTCGGGTAGATTCCGATTTATCGTAGCCTACCGTAACTTTTGCACTTAGTGCCTCTATAATGTCGTATTCTGCGGAAAAATTAATCAAAAAACGATCTGTACCCGTTAAATTTTGCCAGTTTTGGAGGAGGTTCAACGGATTGATCCGGTCACCCGGGTTATATGTGGTATTGGCCGGCCAAGTAGGGTTGGCGGAATAAGTTGCACCCAGCAAATCGCCCGAAGAACCAGCACTCCCACTCAAAGGTGGTGCCTCGTCGTTTACCTGAGAAAGGGTAGTTTGTAGGTCTAATTTCAGTTTGTCTTGCAACAGGCGTTGCGACCAGTTAATCCTACCGGTAATACGTTCTTGGGAAGATTTCTCTATCACCCCGAACTGTTTTCCGTAATTGAAGGTTGCCCTGACGTTTCCCGAACCGTAATTTCGGGAATAGGCGAAGTTGTTATTTGTAGATGATGAATTACGAGTAACCAAGGATTGCCAATCGGTATCGTTGCCCAAATCGGTGGCCGTCCCCCCAAAGGCCTGTACTGCCGATAAGAATTGCTGTCGGTTCAAAAGATCATATTCTTCCGCAGGCTTTGAGAAACTGATGTCGGATGAAAACTCGAACGTGCCGCCCTGTGCACCGCCCCTACCACTTTTTGTAGTGATAATGACCACACCATTGGCACCCCTTGATCCGTAAATGGCGGTCGCCGATGCATCTTTAAGAATACTCATGCTCTCGATATCACTGGGGTTCAAAAAGCTCAATGGGTTTCTTGCCGAACTTGAGCCCACACCAATGTTAGTACCCTCTGACGAACTGTCTCCTGAAGGAAGCGGAACACCATCGACTACAAATAGCGGATTGTTATTTGAACGTACCGAAGAGGTGCCACGAATCCGAATGGCTACACCGGCACCTGGCTCACCGCTGCCTTGGGATATCTGGACCCCAGCCGTCTTACCTTGGATCAATTGTTCGGGAGATGAAATCACCCCTTGGTTAAAATCTTCGGAGGTAACCGCAGCTACGGAGCCGGTCGCATCCTTCACGGTAGTAGTACCATACCCGATAATCACCACTTCATCCAATGCCTGAGCATCTTCTTGAAGGGTGACGTCAATATTCGTTTGGCCACTTACAGCGACCTCCTGACTGGCATATCCGATATAACTGAACACCAATGTGGCATCTTCAGGAACTTCGCTTAGGGTATAATTACCGTCAAAATCGGTCTGTGCGCCTGTGGTAGTTCCCTTAACCACGACACTGGCGCCCGGTAAAGGTCCGGTGGCATCGGAAACGGTTCCCGATACCTCTTGGGCCTGAGTAAACGCGAAGCATAAGAATGCGCCGAACATTATCAGGTTCCTAATCCATGTAATTTTCATAAAAGTTGTTTTTGAGTTGAGTTAATTGAGAAATGATAGGTTAAACGTATGTAAAAAAAAGGTTAATTATTGATTTTTTAGTCATTAAAATGCTACGAAAACGGTTTCGTGTTGATAACTTTCTGTGATAGGTGTCAATCACAGAGAAATGCCTAATTGGTTAAGCTATCTATAATTTAACAACGATAAATTAAGGAAAATTCAATTGGTTCAAAGGTAATGATTTTTTAATTTTCCCCAAGTTGTTCGCTTAAATTACTATCAAGGCTACTGTTTTGTTAAAAAATCAGGGATTGCAGCTTTTCCAATGTTTAAACCTTACTTTTTGATTTGAATAACTTGAGATATGTTTTGAAAAGAAAAATAATCTTAAAGTATATCGCCCGCGAGCTCGAAGTATCCATTTCCACAGTTTCAAAGGCACTTAAGAACAGTGGGGAAATCGGTAGTGACACCAACGAAAAGGTGCAAGACTAGGGCTGATTTTTTTTACCCTAAAGGGTCCATGCATTTCCGATTTCCGACAAGGGCATGCAGCCTACAAATTTTCCAGGAACAGGATCATAATTAAGTACATTTTTACCCACTTCTTCAGAACTAAAGTATCCGAAAAGTGCAAGGCCCTTGACCTGATAGTAAAAAGATACTTTCCCCTCATCCTTTATCTTATTGCCCCAAAGGTAGATGGCAGGGGTATAGGGGACTTCTTCCTGCTTAATTAAAAAGACATCTTTTTCCTCTTTACTGCAATCCTGAAAAGTGTTTCCGGTAATTTCCTTGCATTTAAATTGAAATTCCTTTAATCCTGCCAAGAACTTTTTCTGGTTTTTGGTATCGTAACACTCGAAGATCAATTTGTCCATAAACCGATGTACCAGTACATCTTTTGCGCCGGGTGTATCGGTTTTGGGTAAAATATGTTCCGCGATTTCCCCAATGGTTTCCGCTTGCTCCTTTGTGAAAAATTGGGGAGTCCAATCTTCACTAGAATCCACCTTGCAGCCGTTGAGCATACTTGAAAAAACAATTCCCGACAGGCTATAACCCAGAAATCCAACACTTAATTTTAATGCTTCCCTTCGTTCCATTTTAAACTGATTTTTTTATGGCGTGATCAACTGCCCTTGCCGTTAAAGCCATATAGGTAATTGATGGGTTTACACAGGAAGACGATGTCATACAGGCACCATCTGTTACATAAACATTAGGTACTGCATGAATCTGATTATTCCCGTTCAGCACAGAGGTCTTGTGGTTCCTTCCCATACGTGCGGTGCCCATCTCATGGATACCCTTGCCGACACCACCGATTTGATCGAAGGTTTCCACATTGGTGAGGCCTCCTGCCTCTAACATTTCGGCGGCATCTGTTTTTATTTGTTCCCGCATTTTAAGCTCGTTCTCCTTAAAATCAGCATCAAAAACGACCAAGGGAAGTCCCCATTGATCTTTTTTGCTTTCGTGGAGGTACATCTTGTTTTCATGGTAGGGTAGACATTCGCCAAAACCGTTCATAATCATGGTCCATTCTCCGGGCTTGGTCATTGCTTCCTTAAAATCGGGTCCAAAACCCTTCTCGCCGGTTCCCCGTCCCCAACTATCGCGTTCGGCACCGCCTTGGTAACCAAATCCCCTTAAAAAGGCATCCGTTTTGGTGTTTTCGTCAATGTTCCGATATCGGGGTATGTAGATGCCGTTAGGTCTTCGGCCTTGGTAGTAACCATCTTGCAGCCCGGAATATTTGCCGCTTGCCCCTGCAAAATAGTGGTGGTCCATCATGTTATGGCCCAGTTCGCCACTATCGTTTCCCATGCCGTTCGGGAAACGTTCCGATGTTGAATTCAAAAGAATGGCCGCGCTTCCAACGGTCGAGGCATTGCAAAAAATTATAGGCGCAAAAAATTCGATAGATTCTTTGGTTTCCTCATCTACTATACGCACCCCGGTCGCCTTTCCTTTTGCATCATCGTACATTATCTCATGGACTATGGAATGTGGTCGCAAGGTCATGTTCCCGGTCCGTTCCGCCGCCGGAAGAGTTACGGCATTGGCGCTAAAATAGGCTCCGAACGGACAACCTCTACTACATCTATTGCGAAATTGACAAGTTCCCCGGCCTATGCTTCCTTCCAACGGCTCGGTAAGGTGTGCTACCCTTCCAATGGTAATAATCCGACCCGGAAATGTCTTTTCGACCCTCTTTTTTACCTCTGTCTCCAAACAGTTCAAATCCATAGGTTTCAAGAATTGACCGTCCGGCAATTGTTTCAAGCCTAATTTTTGGCCACTGACACCAATAAAGCGCTCCGCACGATCGTACCAAGGTTCAATGTCTTTATAGCGAATAGGCCAATCTACGGCAATGCCTTCCTTGGCATTTGCCTCGAAATCGAGGTCACTCCATCGGTAACAATGTCTTCCCCAGGTCAGGGAACGGCCTCCGGTTTGGTACCCTCGGATCCAATCGAAACGCTTATCCTCTTCGTATGGATGTTCTTCGTCATTTACGAAAAAGTGCTTGTCCTCATTGCCTACAAAGCCGGTACGCGTCTGTTTTTTATAGGCTTCCGTTTCGGCAGGTGTCATGGTGCCGCGATTTTCAAAATCCCAGGGATCCATATTGGCCGTCGGGTAGTCTTCGACGTGTTTTACCAACCTGCCCCTTTCCAAGACCAAGGTTTTTAGTCCTTTTTCACAAAGCTCCTTGGCCGCCCAACTTCCGCTCACGCCCGATCCGATGACGATGGCATCGTAGGTGTTCGCTTCTTTCGCCTTTCCGTTTAGATATATGTTGTTCATGGTGTTTTTTTCAATTTAAGCCGCAGTATTTGCAATGGAGAACAAATTGAATCGAAGCCTGTCTAAATTAGTAAAAGATTCTGAAATTAGGGGTTATTTGGCTTCGATTGACTAAAGTTGTTTTGTTCTCTAATTTTCAGGAATTTCAATTACATACGATTTTTCGTTATTTGAAACTACCAAGAAGCTATTATCATCTAATTTTATGATTCGCCTAGCATTCAACGCTTTTGGCAGCGGAAGATATCTGAAGGAAATGAAATTTTCAGAATCATTAAAAGAAAGTATGCCACCCGAATTAGCATCACTTTGGCCCAATTCGGTCGTATAGTCAAGATAATTACCAACAAAAAGTAGTTGTGTTCCATTTTCATCCCGCTCAACATATACATCTTCGATACTGCTCATTTGGGCTTCCTTTGGCAACGGTATTTCCTTAAAACCACTACCTGAATTGAGATAGACCATCGAACGAAGCTCTTTTATATTTTTTATTTCTAGGATATCTTTCTCTGCTTTTCCCGTGAGTTCCTCGATAGTTCTAATTTTGGCAAATGCATCGTAATCCAAAAATTTCTTTTTTAGGGATGGGAGTTGGTCTACCAATTTATCCTTAGAGGCAAAGGGTACGTAATTTCCAAAGAAATCGTAAAAAATAATGGGATCTGGTTGTTCGTTATCATCGAAATCATCCAGATATAATTTTATTGGTCTTTCAGGGGAAGCTTTCCATTTAAAATTGAGTCCCGCATTGCCGCCGATGATATCGTTCTTTCCATCTCCATCAAGATCGTCAACCAAAACACAATTCCACATTCCGTGGGTGTTTTCGAGCTCGTAGTTTTTGGTCTCATCGATAAATTTGGAGTTGCCCTGATTGATCAAAATGGTAATCGGCATCCAGTCACCGACTAGAATCAAGTCTGGCAGTTGGTCATTGTTGATATCGCCCCATTGACTATCGGTTATCATGCCGAACCTCGATTTTTGCACTACTTCAAAGCTGCCTTTTCCATTGTTTTTCAGGATATAGCTAAAAGGAGACAGCCCATAACCGCCGGGAATAGATCTGTTCCCTATAAAAAGGTCGTCGAACCCGTCACCGTTGAAGTCACCTGAAGATACGCTGCCCCCGTTTGACCTCAGCAACTGGGTCTTTAAGCGGGTGAATTTTGCATTACCGTTATTGACGTAAATCCGATCTTCCAAATAAGGGTCGCCCTCGACTTTTTCGTTGCCGCCGCTCATTACATACAGGTCGAGGTCGCCATCGTTTTCAAGATCGAAAACCGTTGCGCTCACATCTTCATAGAGGATATCTTTGGTAAAGTCGCTGTCCTTATTAGTTATATATTCCCCATTTTTTTGCAATAGAAAAAGTTCGGGGGATTGGTATTTGGCACCGCCAATGTAGATGTCCTCTAATCCGTCCCCGTTAAAATCAGCCTGAACCAGTGCGGGTCCTTCTGTCGATAGTTTTTCAGGAATCAATGTCTCCCGTTCATAATCAAAATATTTGTTCTCCTGATGTATGAAGGTGAAGAAGGTCATTGCAGATGCCGCTTGAAAGGAATCGTTACCTTCAGCATTTGTAATTGAACCATTTCTTTTAATAATGTACCGTTCGTTGACCTTTAGATTCTTATCGACTTGTACTTGACCATCCGACCACAGTACTTTTAGGGAATCTAATTTGTCGATTTTTCCAAGTCCAAAATGGACATTATGCGAGGAGGATGATTGAAAACCCTTGGTCACGGTCAATTCCTTATAAAAATCTTGTCCATCTGTATAAAGAAAGAGTTTAGCGCCGTTAGGGTTTTTGTGGTTTTCATCACCTAGGAGCGAAAATGATACAAAGTTTTTTTGGGGGTTTGTACTGCTCTTGTTCTCCAACAATGAAGCTGTTTCGTTAATGTTGTTAACCACCAAATCCAAATCGCCATCGTTGTCCAAATCCCCATAGGCGGCACCATTGGAGAAGGAGGGTTCAAGCCCCGATGCACCGGTCAACCTTTCGAACTCTAGATTGCCTTTATTGCGAAAGACGACGTTGGGGATTTTAAGGGTCGGCATTTTTTCAATCAATTTTCGCTTAATTCCGTTTTCTTTGGTCTGGTCGTACTTGGCGAAATCTATATTGCTGAGGTAATTGATATAATTAAGATCGTTGGGGCGTTTATAGATTCCGTTGGTGATAAATATGTCATTGAGACCGTTGTTATCATAGTCCTGGATTAAAGGAGACCAGCTCCAATCCGTTGCGTAGGTCTCGCTCATTAAAGCGACATTTGAGAAAAACTGGTTATCACGATTCAACTGCAGGGCATTTCTGGCATATTGCGTCCCGAAACCAAAATTTTTCTTGATCTGGCTAACCTTGTCCGAATCCTCTCCACCGGATTTTAGGAATATTTCAGCATCAAACGGCATCATATCCAACGTAAAAATATCGGGTAGCATATCGTTGTTGATGTCCGCAATGTCAACCCCCATGGTAAAACGTGTAGTATGGCTCAAATAATCGGCACTGGATTCCTTAAAGGTCTTATCGCCTTGGTTGATGTATAGGTAATCGTTTTCGTGAAAATCGTTTCCTACATATATATCGATAAGACCATCCATATTGATGTCCGCAGTGGTCAGGGCCAAACCATATCCCAAGGCACTGCTGTAAATGCCGGAAGCATCGGTTACATCTACGAAATTTGACTTACCTTCATTTAATTTATTTTCGTAAAACCTATCTCCCGCGAGCGAATCGCGTTCTTTGCGTAGGTTTATATTGCCATAGCTTCTGGGCGTGTGAACAGAATGGTTCATCAAATACATATCCATATCGCCGTCGTTGTCATAATCAAAAAAGGAAGCTTGTGTTGAGAACCCGGAAAAATGGAGATCGTAGGAAGATGAAGATTCGATAAAGGAATTATTGCCTTTATTTATGTACAGCAAATTATGTGCTTTCAGACTTTTATAGTTACCTACTTTAGATACATAAATATCCAAATATCCGTCATTGTTGATGTCCTCCATGGTCACACCCGTCGACCACGTTGAGTCCATTTCAATTCCCGCTTCCTTGGTGATATCCTTGAATTTCAGGTTGCCTAGATTAAGATATAACCTATCGGAAGTTTGGTTGGCGGTCAAATAGATATCCTCCAAGCCATCATTGTTGATGTCACCGATGGCAACACCGCCCCCGTTATAATAGTAGAGATATTCGATAATGTTAAGATCATCTTGATAATGCAGGTCATTTGAAAATTCGATACCACTGCTGTCCGAAGAAACTGCGTGGAAGTATATGTCAGCCTTCTCTACTTCAACCTTCTTTTTTTTGCTACATCCAAATAAGGATATGCTAAAGATAAAGACAACAATAAATCTCAACCTCATATCCCTAATATTTAAAAATTGCCAATGAATCGCTGTTTCTTGCTACGATAAGTTTTTGGTCCTCTATTGCAAAATCACGTATTTCGCCCTTCACCATAAATCCGTTTCCATCCTTATGCGGGATGAACTTTAGGCCACCCAAATTTTCAAAATAAACTCCATTGGTGGCATCGTATCTACCGACCTCGGGTTTTACACCGTAGAGATTGCCTCCTAAAACTATATCTTGATCTCCGTCTTTGTCAAAATCATCGGCAGCGATGGCATAGATGGTCGAAAATTGGGCTTCTATGGGCAGTTCCATTATCGAAAATTCAAAGTTGCCCTTATTGACCAAGATTACTGATGAAAGAGTATTGGCATGAAGTTGGTTGGCTCCGTCCAATTCCTCTGGCGTGAAAATATCAGTAATGGCGGCATCCTTAAAAGATTTGTAGTCCGGGTATTTTTTGGTCAACCCCTTCAATTGGTCCGTAAGGTCGTGCCGAAGTGCATAGGGATAGTCCTTACCGTTGTCGGCACGAAAAGCAAGAATGGGATCCATAAATCCGTTGTTGTCGAAATCTTTTGAAAAAAGTGTTATCGGTTTTTCTTTACTTGCCCTAAATCTGCTGTTAAGTCCATGGTTTCCTAATATGAGATCCAAATCGCCGTCATTGTCCAGATCGGCTTGTTGCAAGACGTTCCACCATCCTTTGATGTCTGACAATGGATTATCGGTTCTTCTTTTGAACAATCCTTTTTCGTTAGTGAACAGTTCGATACCCATAAATTCGCCGACCACGATCAAATCTTCATCCCCATCCCCGTCCAAGTCTTGAAATAGGGCATCGGTTATCATTCCAATATCCTTCAGATCTTTGCCTATCTTATCTGTTATATTGGTAAAATTTCCCTCTCCGTCGTTTTGAAGGATAAATCCTGAACAAGGCATTCCATATTTAAGGGGGACCATCCGTTCGCCAACGAAAAGGTCTAAATCTCCATCGCCATCGATGTCAGAGGCTGCAACTGCAGACGTACTGTGGACAGATGGCCCATCAGGAAGCTTTTGCTCGGATAACTGGAAATTCCCTTTTCCATCATTGAAATAGAGCCGATCTAAAAAACTGGTGGAATATTGCGAAAACTCTACCCCGCCGCTGCAGACATACAGATCTAGATCATCGTCGTTATCGGCATCGAAAAATAGGCTTGACAAATCTTCCGAGTCTTTGTTCCCATTAAAATCTGCGGTCGTCTTCGGAACAAAGGTGCCCTTGTTTCCCAATAGCAGGGTAGGGGGAGTTCCTTTTGAGCCACCTATGAACAAGTCTTGCAGACCATCTTGGTTTATATCGGCCATGGAAATTTTTGGACCTTCGGTGCTGTGCATATGGCTCAAAAGGCGATCCCTATCAAAATCTACAAACCGGTTTTCCTTGTGTTTAAAACTGATGGCATTGTCCGTTTTTTGAAACAGGTATTTTTTGCTCGGCTCCTCATTAGGTACTATGGCTTTGGCATCCTTTTCAAATAAAGTCAGTGTTTGGTCAACTTTTACATTATTCAACTCTGTAATCTTTCCAGAAGGCCAGGTGATTTTTGCTAAAATGGGTTCATCGGTCTTGAGTCCGAAATTGGGCCTGGGATCCATACTGGATTGGAACCCTCGTACCGGCTGATTTTCAATTGACAAGTAATTCGGTTCAAGTTCTATTCTTGAGCCTACGGCATGGCTGTTTTTATTTTCGCCCCTTAGTACGAATTTGAGAAAGTGCGCTTGTTTTTCATCCATCACGGTATTTTGATAAACAAACGCCTTCATGTTCAAGTTGTTTACTACTAAATCCAAGTCCCCATCATTATCTAAATCCCCATAGGCTGCACCGTTGGAAAAACTTTCCATTTGCAGACCGGAGGCCTCGAAATCATCAAATTGAAGCCCGCCCATATTCTTATAGGCATGATTCTTTAGTTTATGTGACGGAATAATGTCAATCAATTTTGCATAGTTGATCGAATCTTTTGATATCATCGATTTTATAATTTCCTCGTTCGAAATGTATTGTAGATAATCTTGATCGGTGAGGTCTCTATAAATACCATTGGCTATAAAAAGATCTTTGAGACCATCGTGATCCATATCAAAAAACAAAGCTCCCCAACTCCAGTCAGAAGCTTCCACTCCGCTCAACCGACCGACTTCGCTAAATGAATCGTTCGTATTATTCAATTGTAATGTATTACGGGTAAATTGATGGTAGTATCCCTCGTTTAACTTTAATTGGCCTTTGTTCCAATCCTCAAAGGTTGTCACGGTCTTTAGGCGGCCATAGTCCGAGGGAAGCATTTCGGTAACGAAAATATCATTGTACCCGTCGTTGTTAATGTCTGCCATGTCCGCACCCATTGATGCTCCGCTAATAGCGGTTATCCGCTCTTCGAGTTGTTCAGTAAAAGTGCCGTTTTGATTATTGATATAGAGGTAATCACGTTCAAAAAAATCGTTCGAAACATAGATGTCTTCCCATCCGTCATTATTGACGTCGCCAACCGTTACGCCGAGACCAAACCCTATAATGCTACTATAGATCCCCGCTTTTTCGCTAACATCGACGAATTTCCCATCCCTGTTTTCCATTAATTTATCTCCCCCCAAAGGATCCCGCTTGTTACGTTCGTTCAGCTTTAGATCAAAACCACCAATCGCCTTATACGAATTATTGAGGATATAGGCATCTAAGTCCCCATCCTTATCATAATCAAAAAAAGAGGCATGTGTTGAAAATCCCTGATCGGCAAGGTTGTACTCAGTTGCCCTCTCGGTAAATGTAACTTGTCCTGAAATCGTAGAAGGTCCATTGTTAACAAAGAGTTCGTTCTGCTTGTTGTTTCCTTCCAGATCGCCGGAGTTACAGACATAAATATCCAAATACCCATCTGCATTAATGTCTACCATAGTGACCCCTGTAGACCACGGTTTAGTGCCGCCAACATTTGCTTTTTCAGTGATGTCCTCGAACTTAAAATCGCCCTTGTTAAGGTAGAGCCTATTCTGTTCTTGATTGGCTGTAAAGTAGATGTCCGGTAGACCATCATTATTTAAATCTCCAATGGCAACGCCACCACCGTTGTAATAATTACGGTATTTGTATACATTGAAATAGTTGTCATAGGAGAGGGTATTGGAAAAATCGATACCCGTTTTTGATTCGTCCAGTAATTCAAAAAGTTTTTGGGGTTTCTCTTCTTGAGCTGTTTCCTGATTTGATTCGCAGTTTATTGCTACTAAACTTAGCAAACCAAAAAAGAACCTCGTAAATAGCGGAGATAGAGTCTTTTTCTTATTCATTGAGTACATATCTGAGATCGTCTATCTGTACTTTAACATCTTTGTCATTCTCCAAAGGCCTGATAGTAATGCGGCGATTTCCATCGACCTTAACGAGCAAGTTTCTGGCATCCTTTTCCAAAGGAACTTTAATAAAATTGTTGCCTGGATACCATTTTATCAAGGTGTCTTTGACGGCATGAACCAATTCACCAGATTGTAAGGACTTATTCCATAAAGACCACCCAACATATGAGAACTCTAATTTCATACCTGTCATCACTTTCTCATCATTGAAAATCCCATAAAAAAGCATAGTCATATCTGATTCTGAATCGCCTTCTTTTTTCGAAGGAAGTTTGTATTCAACGAAACTATTGGCACCGTTGGTTACCAATTTATCATTGTTCAATTTCCAACACTTGTCGAAGAATTCCTTTTGGGTCTGCCCTAATTTCTGTCCTAAAAATAACGAATCATAAACCACGCCCTTCGCCATTTCGGTTTTTACTAGTTTTGAATATTTAGATTCCGAACAACTTACCAGGAAAATGAAGATAACGGGAAGGAAAGCCTTAAAATTCATTTTTATACCTATGGAAACTTGTTTTTTCATTGTTAATGGGGGCAATTAATATTCTTTCATCGTCGTTATCAATCCATCTCAGAGCTCTAATTTGTCCCTTGATATTCAATGGAATCGCTTCCGAGTTTTTGTTTTCAGGTACATAAGGCCCAAAGATAGCCCATCCATTTGAAGCGTCATATCTTCCGAACTGGGGCTTGACTAAATATTGGTTTCCGCCAAAGAACATATCGATATGTCCGTTTTCATTGAGATCTGTTGTGGTAATTGCGTAAACCGGAGCATATTGTATCTCATCGGGAAGTGCACTACGAATAAATTTTCCGTTTTGATTGATGAAAACCGAACTTTCCAGTATCTGAACATCCAATTTCAATGCTTCGTTGAGTATCTCTTTGGAAAAAATAGCTGCAATGTCCGCTTTGGCATAATCTTTATAATACAGCAATTTCTTCTTTAACGAAGGTATCTGTGAAATCAGTTCGTCCTTGTCAACAATTGGATAATAGCTTTTGTCTTTCTTTTTGCATATAATCTGCTCTTGAAAACCATTATTGTCAAAATCGGCTACGAACATGCTCATGTCAGGTTCAAAAAAGTTGTTATGACCGATGTTGCCCGCAATGATATCTTGGTCGCCGTCGCCGTCCACATCGGCTAGCTCTAAAGCAGACCATAGCCCGGAGGTACCCGCAAGATTGTAGGAATTACTTTGGTCCACCAAATCTCCTTTTTGGTTGATAAATATTTTGATGGGCATCCATTCGCCTAAAACAATGAGGTCTTGCCAACCATCATTGTTTATGTCCACCCAGCTAGCATCCGTAATCATGCCAATATCGGTAAGGTTTTGGTTTTGGGAAATTATGAAATTTCCATTTCCATCATTTTCAAGCACATATCCAGATCCTGGCGGGCCGTACAAATTCGGTTTATAGCGTTCGCCGACAAAAAGATCAGTATCTCCGTCGTTGTCGTAATCCGCAGGTTTAACGACGGAAGAACTTATTGCCTTTGGAAAGGGGGGTTGGCTATCGGCTTTTTTGAACTTGCCGTTGGCATATATGTAATACGTATCGTGAAGTGCTGTGGAATATGGGGAGAACGCCTTCCCGCCATGACACACATAAAGATCGAAGTCCCCATCATTGTCACCATCAAAAAACAGGGCATCGGTATCTTCGGAACTGATTTCATTTGTGAAGGGGGCAGTCGTTTCGGTATATCCGTTCTGTGATGAAAGGAATAATTTTCCCGATTGGTTTTTTGCCCCTCCCATAAAAAAATCAAATTTACCATCTTGGTTAAGATCGGCGGTGGCGAACGCTGGGCCTTCGTTGCTGTACATCTGCGTGAGTAGCCGTTCATTGTTGAAATCTACATAACTATTTTCCTGATGGTCAAAATCGAAAAGGGGTATAATCTCTTTGGTAATTGTTTTTCTGCTCGTAATCTTACTTAGCGTATCCTTCGTGGTTTCGTTTAGTGTGGGACGCTCTATGGTGTATGTTTTGTTTGTTGTTAAATTGGATAGTATGCTTGTGCCACCATCGGGCCATTTTACCCAAGCCGAATCAATCTGTTTTGCATTGCCAACCCCAAAATGAATACCCGAAGGAACACTACTTTGAAATCCCCGTGACACGTAATTTTCCCCATAGCCTATTTTGTCGTTGTCGTAATTTATTGTAGCTATTGCACCTATGGCATTCGGGTTTCCTCCGTTTTGTTTAAATTCCAGGGTAATGCTCCTATGGGTTAGGGTATCTGTAGTGTTTTCATAGACAAGGGAAGGCATATTCACATTGTTTACGACCAGATCCATGTCGCCATCATTGTCTAAGTCAGCATAGGCACTTCCATTGCTGAAGCTGGGAAGACCCAGCCCCCATTCTTCACTTTTGTTCTCGAAATTAAAATTGCCAAGATTGTGGAAAGCTGCGTTGGAAACTGCTTGAGAGGGCATTGCATCTATTAATTTTGTGATCACATTTTTTTCATCACTATTAATTCGGGCCTTTATGGTCTCTTGATCGGCATCGTAATTCAAATAGTCCCTATCTAGTAGGTCTTTGAAGATGCCGTTGCTGACAAAGATATCGCGAAGTCCATCATTGTCCATATCGAACAGAAGGGCGGCCCAACTCCATTCCGTTGCGGAAACTTTCGCTTGCCTGCCTACCTCGACAAACTGGTTGTCACCCAAGTTTCTTTGAAGTGTATTTCTGGGGTATTGATGGTAATAGCCCTGTTTTATGGCCATTTGTTGTTTGTCCCACGATTCGAATATCGTTTTTGTCTTTTGTCTTTCAAAGGTTGCGGGAAGCATTTCCGTGACCATAAGATCGGGCAAACGGTCATTGTTTAGGTCTGCCAGGTCGGCTCCCATTGAACCCATGGAGATGGATTCAAAATAGTCTTCCAGGTCTTCGGTAAATCCACCTTGGGTGTCATTTACATACAAATAATCACGTTCAAAGAAATCGTTGGAGATAAAAATATCTGCCCAATCATCATTGTTGAAATCACCCAAGGTAATACCGAGCCCGAACCCAATTTTGCTGGAATAGATGCCTGCTTCCTGTGTTATGTCAACAAATTTTCCATCGTCGTTTCGAAAGAACTTATTGCCGTTGCCCGTTTCATCGGGAATATTTCTTTGGTCTTTGATCAAATCGAAACCGCCGATCGATCGGAGCGAATTATTTAATATGTAGGCATCGAGATCTCCATCCTTGTCATAATCGAAAAAAGCGGCATGTACCGAAAGGCCGGTAACATCAAGTCCATATTTTTTTGAGGCTTCCGTAAAGGTTGAGTCGCCGTTATTAATGAATAATTCATTGTGCCTGTTGCTTCCTTCCGGTTTCCCTGATTTACAGACATAAAGGTCTAGAAAACCATCTCCGTTGACATCCGCAAAGGTTGCCCCGGTAGACCAAACGTCGGGGCATGTCACACCGGCCTTTTCCGTTATGTCGTCGAATTTCCAACCCCCTCTGTTCAGGTAAAGTTTGTTGTTTTCCATATTGCCTGTGAAATAAATATCCTCAAGGCCATCGTTGTTAATATCGCCTATGGCAACCCCGCCACCGTTGTAAAAGTTACGATATACATACGGATTGAAAGTCTCATCGTAAACAAGTCCATTCTCAAAAGATATCCCTATCGTACTATCTTTAAGAACGAACAGCGGATGATTTTTAATGGACTTTTCGGTACACGAAACAAGCACTAAAATGATCGCCGGTAAAAATTGTTTCATTTTAATGGGATGGGATAAAAAAAGGGCTGTTCCCAGAGAACAACCCTTGCAAGATAAAAAGAGTTTATATCAATACCCCGGATTCTGTGTTAAAGTGCCATCGGCAGCATCTATCTGTGCCTGTGGAATGGGGAATACAGTGCGATGTGGTTCGCTGTTGGTTTTTTCCCACCAGGTATCGCTCCATTTGCCGAAACGGATAAGATCGGTTCTTCGACTTGATTCTTGAAACATTTCCTTTCCTCTTTCGGATAGGAAAGTATCGGCGTCAACGGATGCTAAAGGTGTAATTTTTGCACGATCCCGCAATGCGTTTACGTCCGGCAAGGCCAAATTCCAATCTCCGTTGGCTCGTGCGCGGGCTTCTCCCCTGATGAGGTACACATCGCCCAGTCTAACAATGGGGTAATCGTTGTTCATTTCTTGTCTCCCCAATAGTTGAAAACTGAATTTTTTCATTCTTGTTCCGCCTTGACGAATCGCGTTGGGTTCTAATTCATTAATGGCAGGAGTATAGTTTATCTGTAGATCGGGATCGTCGGCCGCGTAATCCAATAGAGGGTCACCGTTGAAATCTGTCTGGTTTCCTTCCAAAAAGTTGGCCGTTTTTCGAGCATCACCATCTTCATAACTATTATAGAATTCTTCCAGTACCACAAAGCCGTTCCATGGCTGTGCGTCCAGACCATAGGTAAGTTGACTGGGGCCATGCAAGGTCATCATATTAAAATTCATTCCGGTCCCGCTAGTCTGATCATATTCGATGGCCAAAATAATCTCGGGGTTGTTCTCGTTGTTAGGAGCAAATATGGCCGCATAGCCTTCCAACGTTTCGGGATCCGAGTCAACGGCCGGCCTTTTGGAAAGATTGGGCACCGAACAACCATCGGCGCAGAGTACGTACGGACTGTTGTCCAATATATAGGTCGCGGCCCAATCAGCCTCTTGGTATCTTGGAGTACCCGTATATACTTCGGCATTAAGATATAGCTTGGCCAATATACCCAGAGCGGCGTATTGGTTTATGCGATAATTCGAAATGTCGGTATTCAGGTCACTACCCGAGAGGTCCATTGAGGCGGTTACGGCAGAAATTCCCAAGGCTGCCAAAAGTTCACTCTCTACAAAATCGAATACGGCAAGCCGGTCGGATTGCGGTGCATCGGAGCCTGGTGAGGTTATTATCTTCACCCTGCCGTACAAATCCAGCAACCTCCAGTAAAAATAAGCACGTAGGGCTTTCACTTGTGCTGTTTCGTTGGCATTCAAGGTGCCTGCCAAAGAGGTGTTACATTCCCCGATACCGGTATAGGCATCGGTCCAAGCATCATTGATGCGGTTCAGGGAGGAATCGAACGTATGCCGGTGCAGGTTGATCCAAATACCCCCGTCGAACCAATCGCCTCCTTTTTGAGGAACCGCCATATCATCGGCAGTTACACTTTGTGTCGAAAAATAGCCCCCATTGGTTGCCGATCCGGCCCTTAGCCTCGAAAAAGGAGCGAGAAGCGCACCTCCGCCACCACCACCCCCAGTGGAAATTCCATCATTCGAAAATGTCTTCGTTAGGGAGTCTTCCAGGGGATCCTCCAAGTCTGTGCATGAAAAGACTATAAGAACGGTGCCGAGGAAGGTATATTTTAGTAAACGGTTCATAGTATATTTTTTAAAAATTAACATTTAATCCTAACGTAATTGTTCTAGATGAAAAATAAGTATTACGCCTATCGATTCCAGGAGCCAACAAATTTGGAGTACCCGCACGGAAATTACTATTGATATCATCCGGATTGTCCTGTAAGGCAGGCTCTGGATCGATACCTGAATAGTCAGTTATTGTAAAGAGGTTTTGACCGCTCAGCGTGAGTTGAAGGCTCTTTAAAAAATCCAAATCAAGGTCGAAATTGTAACCGATAGAAAGGTTGTCCAATTTAACGAAATCCGCTTTTTCTACATAATACGAGCTAAACTGGGCTGTTTTGATATCAGATCTTGCGTATTTGGTGTTCACAAAGTTGTAGGAGGCCTGTGAGCCGATGATAGGTTCATAGAAAGCTCGGAACGAGTTGACCAGACTATGGCCAAATACTCCTCTAAAGAAAGCATTAATCTCCCACTTGCCAAAGGCCAGTTGGTTGGTCCATCCGATTTCGAGATCGGGAAGACCATTGCCCAATACGGTAAAATCGGCATTGTCTTCCAAAGCACTGCCTTGGCCGGTAATCAATTGTCCGTCTCCGTTAATATCGGAAAGGATAGGAGTTCCAACGGCATCCACTTCCCCTGAAAATACTGGACCCCAGATTTGGCCGACTTCCTCGCCTTCTTTGACGAGAATTACGTTGGTATCATTTTGCCCAGGGGAACCGAGGTTTGCGATGACTTGATCCCCTTGGGGATTTTCCTCCAAAGTGGTTTTATAGGTCGAGAAAATAAGTCCTGAGTTGTATTTTAGATTTTCCTTTTTAAGGACATCATAATTAATAGTAAATTCCAAACCATCGGTCCGTAATTTCCCCGCATTTTCAAAACGTCTGTCAATACCGTTGAACAAGGCAGCATCTACATTGGCCTCGATGATAAAATCGTTGATGTCACGCGTATACAAGTCCAAGGTGGCTGACAAACGTTCAGTAGCAAACTCAAAGCCAACGTTAAGCTCCGCTTTTTCCTCCCATTTAAGATCGGGATTGGGCGCCCTAGTTCCATTAGAGGTACCCGAACCGCTGGTTCCACTATTACCGTTAACCACGGTATATACGGTTTCATAGAGTCCTACGTCGGGAGGAGTGGAACCTGTAACGCCATATCCGACTCTGGCTTTTAACAGGTTAATGTTATCCAATTCCAAATATTTATTGAGATCTGCCCCAATCGCTACTGCTGGGAAGGTACCCCATTGGTTTTCGGGTCCGAAACGGCTGGAACCTTCATGTCGAATAGAGGCATTCAGATAAATGGCATTGTCAAAGGTCGCGTTCAAACGACCGAAGAAAGCAATGATTTTATCCCCGTCCCTTCTGTCACTATTCGCTTGAATCCGTCCAGCTTCCAAAAGATCCTGCGAAGCTTCTATATTATTGCTAAAATCAAAGTCAAAAGGAACTTCCGCGGTGGAGGTCGGTGGAAAGTCGCCCAACCTGAAATAGTAATCGTTGTAATCATTATTTTGGTAAGAATATCCTCCGGCCACCGAAAGGTTAACAAAATCACTAAATGAATCGGTATAGGTGGCATAGGCCTCGAACAGGCTAAAACTTTCATCCTTGGTAAGAAAGTCAGCCCTGCCTCGTGCAGTAGGGCTTACCGCATTACCATTCCATAAAGATGTGGTAGGAAAATATAGCCGTTGGGTCGTTTTGATACTTTGCTCCGCAAAATTTATATTGGCCGAAAGCCAATCGGCGAAGCGATAGTTGAAATCCATGCTATAATTCAAGGTATTGGATTCCTCTACATTCTTGCTCTGCTTCGCAATTGATGCGGGATTGAAACTATCGAAAAGTCCCAAAGTCTCGAAAAATCCGCCATATTGATTCGTGGCGAACGGAAAAGGTGCATTTTCCCCCAAGACCGGGGCAGTTGGGTTGTAGGTAACCGCATAGCGCAAGGCTTCATAGAAACCTTTCTCGCTCTCCCGTTTGGTAAGTGCGGAATTAAAGTCGATTTTTAACCGATCATCGAACAGCCGTGCAGTAAGTTTGGTACGTGCGTTAAACTGGTTGTATCCCGAACCTATCAATATTCCGTCGTTATTTCTAAAATTCGCTGAAACCCGATAGTTGACCTGATCTGTTCCCCCTACGGCGGCTACGTTGTGTACCTGTGAAAAACCGGTACGCGTAACCTCGTCAATCCAATCAGTAGAACTGCCAAGGTCGTTACCACCGGCCGCCAAAAATTCATTAGAGTTCATAATCTTTACCTGATTGGCAATGGAAGAACTGGCAAACTGCCCGTTGTAGCTCAATTGTAGATCTTGTCCAGTTTTGCCTGATTTTGTGGTGACTAAGATAACTCCACTCGAACCGCGTGTTCCGTAGATAGCCGCTGCCGATCCATCTTTTAACACGGTAATGTTCTCGATATCGTTAGGGTCGACATTGTTTAATGAACCACCTAAAACCCCATCTATGACTACCAAAGGTTCAGCATTACCGCCGATTGTGGAAATACCCCGTAAACGTACCGTTGAATTTCGGTTGGGATCCCCACCTTTGTTGACCACGGTTAGCCCTGCTACCTTACCTTGCAACAATTGTGTTGGCTCGTTAATGGTACCTTGGTTAAAATCTTCAGAGTTGACACTGGTAACTGCCGTCGTGATCTCCTTTTTCTGTTGGCTTCCGTATCCGACTACAACCACCTCTTCCAAGGCTTGTGTATCTTCTTCGAGCGTTACATCTATAGTTGTCTGTCCGTTGACTGGAACTTCCTGACCCATGAAGCCGATATAGCTAATTTCTAAAATCGCGTCTTCGCCAATATCGATCAAGGTGTAATTACCGTCAAAATCGGTTTGGGTACCGTTAGTCGTTCCTTTGACCACAACGCTGGCACCCGGTAAAGGTCCACTGGCATCGGAAACTGTTCCCGAAACTTCCTGAGCCTGCGTGAGTCCAAAGCAAAGAAATGCCCCGAACATCACCAGTTTTTTGAAAAGTGAAATTTTCATAAAAGTTGTTTTTGAGTTGAGTTATTTGGAAATATAAGGTTAAATATATGCAAAGAATTTGTTAAACACTATAAATGCAATATCGATAAATTACGCAAACGGTTTCGTGTTGATATCTTTTGAGGAATATGATACTAACAATCAAACCAATATCCTCAGTTAGATGAAAAGTGGGATATGTGATAAAGAAGCAAATATACTGTTTTTTATTTATGTTAAGATAATCCCAATATTTCTGAATTGTTTTATGGAAGTTGTTAAAACGAATTGAATATTGTCGTTTTGTTTTTTTTGCGATTAATTTGCCAGTGGAAATAAATAGGATGAAACTTGAAAAGAAAAATAACTTTAAAAGACATCGCCCGCGAACTTGAAGTGTCTATTTCCACAGTTTCAAAGGCACTTAAAAATAGTGAGGAAATCGGGCGCGACACTAAGGAAAAGGTGCAGGCCTTCGCCAAGTTATATAACTACAGACCAAATAATATTGCGTTGAGCCTTAAGAATAAGCGCACCAAGAATATCGGGGTGGTCATTCCCGATATTGTCCACCATTTCTTTACAACAGTATTTCGGGGTATTGAAAAGTATGCCAACCAAAAGGGATACAATGTAATCGTCTGTGTCTCCGATGAATCCTTTGACAAAGAAGTGATAAATACCGAATTGCTGGCCAATGGAAGCATTGACGGCCTTGTTATGTCATTATCTGCCGAAACTCAGCTCAAGAGGGATTTCCATCACCTCTTAGAAATTACCGAACAGGGCATTCCCCTAGTACTTTTTGACCGAGTGGACGACCATGTGCCTTGCGACAAAGTGATACTGAACGATAAGGAAATCGCTTATCAAGCTGTAAAGAAACTCTTGGCCGATGGGCGAAAGAATATTGCTTTGGTAACCACCGAAAGCTATTTTAACGTCAGCGAAAAGAGGGCCGATGGTTACGAAGAGGCTTTAGCCGAGGCGGATATGTCAGTCGAACTTGAGCTGAGACTAACCTTACCCTACATAAATGTCGATGATGGGGAAATACACTCTTTTTTCAGTACTTCTAAGATAGATGCCGTGTTGTGTGTCAACGAAATTTTTGCGATACAATGTATGGCAGTTGTTCAAAAAATGGGGATGAAAATTCCTGACGATATCGCTTTTATCGGTTTTACCGACGGCATTCTCTCTAAACATTCAAATCCGACCCTTACCACGGTGGCGCAACACGGGAAACGGATGGGTGAAATTGCCGCCGAAATGCTGATCGATCGTATTGAGACTGAAATGGGCGAAGAAAAACCTTTTCGGACGAAAGTCGTTGAAGCGACTATTATTGAGAGAGAATCTACTGTAAATTAGGTGTTATCTCCCATTTTCAGTTTTGAATGATGTAGGGACGCGATGCATTGCGTCCCTACTGTTATATATTTGCTAAAAAGAGACAATCATGCCATTTGAAAATGGCATAATTAAAGAATTTTAAACCCGACCCAAAAATCAAAATTTGAACATGCAATCTGAAGCATTACATTTGAAACCTTGTATTTTCGACCTTGACGGCGTTATCGTCGACACTGCGAAATATCACTATCTGGCCTGGAAAAAACTGGCCAACGAACTGGGCTTTGAATTTACTAAGGAGCAGAACGAGCTTTTTAAAGGCGTAAGCCGGAAGCGTTGCTTGGAAATCTTGTTGGATATTGGCGATGTAAAGGCAACCCAAGAACAGTTCGACCGGTGGATGTTCGAGAAAAATGAGGATTACCTGTCCTACATTGAAGATATGGACGAATCCGAAATCCTTCCAGATGTGGTCAAAGTTTTGGACTATTTGAAGGATAAAAAAGTTCCGATGGCACTGGGTTCGGCCAGTAAAAACGCTAAGCCCATTTTAGAAAAGGTAAAGCTGTTGCCTTATTTTGACGTAATAGTCGACGGAAACGATGTTGCCAAGGCTAAGCCGGATCCAGAGGTGTTTCTAATCGCCGCTAAAAAAATGGATGCCAAACCTGAAAATTGTATTGTTTTTGAGGATGCCGTCGCGGGAATCGAAGCCGCCAATAACGCTGGAATGGTCAGCATTGGTATCGGCGATGCCAAAACCCTTTCCAAAGCCGATTTTGTTTTTAAGGATTTTACGGAAATTAGCACAGAATTTTTAGATAGATTGACGAAGTCGCAGTAAAAATTCTACCATAAACAACAAACATAACAACACTTCATGCAAGACGAGTACCTAAAATCCGACCCTTGGTCCATTATCGAAGAAGGCTTTGACAAAGACCGCGTAAAATCATCCGAAAGTATTTTTAGTATTGGCAACGGCCATATGGGCCAGCGTGCTAATTTTGAGGAAGGCTATTCCGGTGCTACGTTTCAGGGCAGCTATATCGCAGGTGTGTATTATCCAGACAAGACCCGCGTGGGGTGGTGGAAAAATGGGTATCCCGAATATTTTGCCAAGGTTTTGAACGCCCCCAACTGGATCGGCATCGATGTTTGGGTAAACGGCGAGGCCCTAGATTTGAACACTTGTAAAAAAGTGGACCATTTCCGGCGTGAGCTAAATATGAAAGAGGGATGGTACCGGCGCAGCTTCAAAGCGACTTTGCCGAACGGTCTGGAAACCGAGGTGAAGATTGTCCGATTTTTGAGTTTGGACCTTGATGAGGTCGGGGCAATACGTTTTGAGATTACACCTACGGATGCCGATGTCGAGGTAGCGTTCCATCCGTATTTGGATAGTGGCATCACGAACGAGGATACCAATTGGGACGATAAATTTTGGAATACGACCCAGATTTCATCCAAAGAAAATCAAGCCTTCATCGAGTCCCACACTTTGAGAACTAATTTTGAGGTCTGCACTTTTATGGAATCGCACTTGTTTCTGAACGGCCGGCCCCTGAACAAAATTCCATCCGAAGAAAAGGAAGCACTGAGGGTCGCGCACAAATTTGTGCAACCCGCTAAAAAGGGCGAAACCTTGGCATTGCACAAGTTTGGAGGTTACACGGTTTCCCGCAACCACAAGGCATCCGAACTGGTCGGAGCGGCGAAATCATCCTTGAAAAGGGCGGTCGATCTGGGCTTTGAAGCCCTTCTAGAACAACAAAAACAAGCCTGGGCCAGAATTTGGGAAATGGCCGATATTACAATCGAGGGCGATGTCAAGGCACAGCAGGGCATCCGCTTTAATATTTTCCAATTGAACCAGACCTATCTGGGCGAGGATTCCCGCTTGAACATTGGCCCCAAGGGCTTTACCGGTGAAAAATACGGGGGCAGCACTTATTGGGATACCGAGGCCTATTGCATTCCTTTTTACATGGCGACCAAAAACCAAAAGGTGGCCCGTAACCTTTTAAAATATCGGTACAACCATTTGGAAAAAGCCATTGAAAATGCCCAGAAACTGGGTTTTACCAATGGGGCCGCTTTATATCCGATGGTGACCATGAACGGCGAGGAAAGCCATAATGAGTGGGAGATTACTTTTGAGGAAATCCATCGCAACGGGGCCATCGCCTTTGCCATTTTCAACTACTTTCGGTATACCGGCGATTACTCCTACATCCCTGAAATGGGGCTGGAGGTGCTGATCGCCATTTCCCGGTTTTGGCACCAAAGAGCCAATTTTTCCGAACCCAAAGGCAAATATGTCATCTTGGGCGTTACCGGGCCCAATGAGTACGAAAACAACGTCAACAACAACTGGTATACCAATTATGTAGGGAAGTGGTGTATCGATTACACCCTGCGACAGTTACAAAAGGTCAAGGATGGTTTTTCGGAGGATTATGATCGGGTAATCGGAAAGACCCGCCTGACCGATGATGAAACGGCACAGTGGCAAAAGGTGGCAGGCAATATGTACTTTCCCTATTCTGAAGAACATCAGGTGTTTTTGCAACAGGATGGATTTTTGGACAAGGAACTCGTTACTGTCGAAAACCTTCCGACGTCGCAGCGGCCCATCAACCAAAAATGGAGTTGGGACCGTATTTTGCGCTCCCCCTACATCAAACAGGCCGATATCTTACAGGGATTCTATTTTTTCGAGGACCATTTTACCATGAAGGAATTGGAAAAGCATTTCGATTTCTATGAGCCTTTTACGGTGCACGAGTCCTCGCTATCGCCTTGTGTACATGCCATTCAAGCCGCTAAGCTTAACCGTATGGAACAGGCGTACAGATTCTACTTGCGGACTTCCCGTTTAGATCTCGACGACTACAATCGGGAAGTCGAGGAAGGCTTGCACATCACCTCCATGGCCGGCACTTGGATGAGTATTGTGGAAGGCTTCGGCGGTATGCGGATCCTTGACGACAAGTTATCCTTCACACCGCGCATTCCCGAGCAATGGGAATCGTATTCCTTTAAGATCAATTTCAGGAACCGGATCGTAAAAGTGATTGTTCAAAAGGATAAAACGGAATTTTCTTTGGATGGCAAGGAAGAGATGTCCATTCGGGTCAATGGTAATAAGGTGGTTTTAACGCCGGGTAAGGTTGTCGAGGTTTAGGAAAGAGGATGATTTACTTCGTAAGGGAACGACAGAAATAGCATAGCAATAATGAATAAGGCACTACTGTTCAGCATTCTGATACTAGTATTGTGCTGTAAACAGAAAAATACGGAGGAAAGTAATATGGAGGAAAATAAAAACGAAACGAAGAAAGAGGTCGTCTACCAAGTTTTTACAAGACTTTTCGGCAACACGAACACCACCAACAAACCATGGGGCACCATCGAAGAAAATGGCGTAGGCAAGTTTTCCGACTTTTCGGAAAAGGCGTTGCAGGAGATAAAAGATTTGGGTGTTACCTATATATGGTATACCGGGGTACCGCATCATGCCGTTATTCGTGATTATACCGAATACGGAATCTCCAACGACGACCCCGATGTGGTAAAGGGCAGGGCCGGGTCGCCCTACGCAGTAAAGGATTATTACAATGTGAATCCCGATTTGGCGAAGAATCCCGAAAATCGGATGGAGGAGTTCAAGGCGCTGATCGACCGCACCCATAAAGCGGATCTAAAGCTGCTTATCGATATCGTACCCAACCATGTGGCTCGAAATTACGAGGGGAAATCTACGCCTGAAGGACAAGAACCGTTCGGGGCTTCTGATGACACTTCGGTGGAATATGCGAGGGATAATAATTTCTACTACATCCCCGGTGAAGCTTTTCAGGTGCCGGAGTGGCGGGATGGATATGTGCCCTTGGGCGGTGAAGACCATCCGTTGGCGGATGGGAAATTCGACGAAAACCCGGCGAAATGGACGGGCAACGGCTCGCGTATGGCAAAGCCGGATTTTAACGACTGGTACGAGACCGTAAAAATCAACTATGGCGTTCGGCCTGATGGTTCTTATGATTTTGATACGCTTCCCGATGGTTTTGAGTCTAAGGATTGTAAGGCCCATTACCAGTTTTGGAAGGAAAGAAATGTACCCGATTCATGGGTGAAATTCAAAGATATTGCCCTGTACTGGCTAGAAATGGGCGTCGACGGTTTCCGCTATGACATGGCCGAAATGGTGCCGGTGGAATTCTGGAGCTATATGAATTCCCATATCAAAATGAAAAATGCGGATGCCTTCCTTTTGGCCGA